>JAABUO010000071.1_pt1 | contig 290905 bp, 320 predicted proteins | sample 5559291 | NCBI WGS metagenome assembly JAABUO01 (sample SAMN10711878, study PRJNA513372) | rock metagenome | isolation source: Antarctica rocks | place: Antarctica: Victoria Land, Finger Mt sud | reverse complement strand
ACATAAATAGAAGCTTTTGTACCAACCTTCTTCTGTATTCTTAATATTCAGTTATAGCTACCTCTAAAGATCAAGCACTATCAACCCTGACCTTCATTGGTTGTATCATCTAGGCACGGTCCTGACATTAGATATGTTTGTGATAGCAAAATAGAGCTAACTCGGGCTCATAATCTATTGATATATGAGGATCAAAGCGAATATGTGCATGTAGATATATTGACTATGTAGTAGAGGCATATATCTAGTTGATTGATAGATAGATAGTAACGAAGGAAGAAAGAAGTAGAAGGTGAGCTATATACCTCTAGAGTCAAGCCGGCTAGAGCCGACTAGAGCCGGAGCGAAGATATCTAAACATCGAGGTTTATATTTATGTGTTACGTACGTGTTACGTACGAACATACCTCATTTCCAACAATATTCATAAAGAAAACAAAATGCCCCCCCCCCCTCCCAAAAAAACTAAACAAAAAAAAGATCTAGAATATGTAGTTCACGTCATCCCATCCCCGCCCCATTTCCCAAAAAAATCTCAAAAGCAGAAAGAAAAAAACTGATATGATGAAAGAGACTGAGGAATTGATTCGAGAGATGTGAATTTATAATAGAGAAGGGGGAAAAAAGAAAAGAAAAAAGGAAGAAAAAAGAGAAAAAAGAGAAGAAAGAGAAGAAAAATGAACGATAACTACTGTATTTATCTTATCGTCAACAACAACAACAACAACAACAACAATCACAACAATCACAACAATCACAACAAATAACAAAAAAACCGCGACGAATATCTCTCTTTTCCTCTGTGGTTTTCTTTCTCGCTTTTTCACTTTCTCACTTTTTCACTTTTAGATGTAGATGTAAATATAGATTCGATTTAGAAATAGAAAAAAAAGAATCGACATTTCTTGCAAAAATCGAGGGGATTGTTGTGGCAGCAGCAGAAGCAGAAGCAGAAGCAGCAGAAAAACTTTCTTTCTCTTCTTCTTCTTCTTCTTCTTCTTTTCTTCTTTCCTTCTTTCCTTCTTTCTAATTTTTCTTGCTTTGCTTCTTTCTTTGCTTTGCTTTGCTTTTTGGTGAAAAGAAGGTTTATGATGTATGTGTGTGTGGGAAATTGTGGGGGAAATTGTGGGGGATTAGTGCTTCGATGGAATGAAGAAGAGCTTGCGCAAAGCTGTGTTTGCTGTTGCCTGTTGCTGTGAGGTTTTGGTTGATGTAATGGGATGTTTGTGCTTTGTCTTCTTCGTCTCAGCTTCATCGCTTTCGTTCTCTTTTCTCTTTTCTCTTTTTCTCTTTTTCTCTTTTTCTCTTTTTCTCTTTTTCTCTTTTTCTCTTTTTCTCTTCTCTTCGTACTCTGCTGTCTTCTTTTTCTTTTCTCACTTCTCCCCCCTTTTTTAATATTTTTTTTATAGCTTCGTTCATTCTTCAACGCATCGACTCATTTTCTTGTCCTTCTGTTTTTACGCACTTTTAAATATCAAGTTGATACGTTTTCTTTCTTTTTTTTTCTGTTTCTTACTTTTTTATCTACTTTTCCTTCTTCTTCTTCTTCTTCGTCGTCTTCGTCTTACAATGCTATAAGATGAAATGAGACGATCAAGAAAGAGAAAGGAAAACGAATGAAAAGGTTTGATAACACGGAGGAGAGTAATTTGTTCAAGATAAGGCAAGAGGGTTGAGGCAAAGGCAAAGAAATGAAAAGGAAAGGGAAATATGGGAGTTTAGAAATATGAACATGGCCCTTGCTGCACCCCTCAGCTGTAGGAAATTCGTGATTATTTATTCGATACTTCCGCCTGCATACGCCATTGTTACGCCGTACCAGTTCTCGCCAATCCTGAAATGGACGATATCTGCTGGATAAGATATGTCGCGCCAGCCTTTCAAGATTGACTCCGTCTGACCCTGATCACCTTGAAAATACACGCTCGCTGCTCAATCTCTTGCTTTGTCAAAAAAAGTAACCATCCCCAACTCAATCAATCGTCATCCGACTCGTCACCGGCATCCCCCCATGATGCGCCAGACTCGGCATCTCCGTCATCATCCCGCCATGCAACTTCTCATCCTCGCTCTCGACTTTCCTGCCCGCGATAAACGGCTTTAGGCCACGATCAAAATTGGCCATGCACGCGCACGCGTTGATGATCGTCAGAACGATCAGGATGATGGTGATGACGGCGAAGGTAGTCAGGGAGTGGCGGACGGGGTCATAGGAGCGGTAGCGGGCTTTGTTATTGGTTTGGTACATGCGGACGAGTTTGAAGAGGAAGTAAGCGAGGGCGGCGAAATAGAGAAGCTGGTGGTGTGCGAGGTTAGGGATGGAGAAGTTTGGTGGGGATGTTGGGGCTTACAATGGTAATGACCATCCCTGGTTTGTTTTCTCTGCGAGTGAATAAGGCGGCTAATAGAAGGATTATGATTGTGACAGGAATTGCGGCAATGGTAAGGTAGAATTCGATTTGTTTCCTATTGACGACAATGACGAGGAATTGGATTGTGAAGCCGAGGAAGAAGAAGAAGTCGAATTTCAGCAGGGCAATATAGATCTAGAACGACTGGATTAGTTGACCTTCATTGGTACTTTCGATGGCAAGCATACCTGAAAGGTCAAGTATCGCCTCTTCATCCTCAAATCCGCACTAATATGCTTGTATATCGTCCACGCAAATTCGTCGTACAATTTCCATGCAACTACAGACATGAAGACTGTTCCTATTGCGATGATACATGGAATGGCTATAAGAAACGGCTTGATCGTAAACCATATATGAAGATCAATCTCGTTTTTGGCGCTGAGACTGACAACGGCAGTTTGGATCTGGTCCATTTGCACAGCGGCATAGATGAGTAGACCGATATTATAGAGACATAGGCCAATAATCTGGATAGTATTCTTAAGTCGGAGAGCGTCGTACACTAACACCAGCTGGTAGAGGAGTCCGAAGATGTACAAGGTTAGAAAGGTGGGGATGCTGCGTGAATCTGTTTCTTTTTCGGCTGGTCCTTTGAGGTTTACCTGGAATTGATCGAATACGTAACTGTAAGATAATTCGTTAGACATCTCCAAACATCTTGTCGTAAAGACGGCACGCTGCTCGGGGGTTATCAAGTTCAAGGTGTTGACTTACGCTTCGAATGCCATTACTATTGCTGCTTGAAGGGTCGTTACGGCCACAAAGGCCCATGTCCAGAACGAATTTGGTTTGTACATTATTCCTCTCGCCTGACCACGGCCAGCGGGTCTAGGCTTATATCCTTCTCTGTGAAACCCGCCAGCGTATTGCTGGTATGATCGGTCCAACGGCTGACCTCCTAAGAGGGAAGCTCTTGCCTCGTGGCCTTGAATTTTGACGGTATTTGGACGCTAAGTGTGGAGCTGGCAATACAGGTATACCGACAAAGGTTTGATCAAGTCACTAAAGTGGATGTCTAGAGGACCACATTCGATAGTGACTGTCCAACCAGTTCCGTCCCCGACACGAAGAGTTGCGCTGCAGCAACTCGAAAAGGGAAGAGCACCAAGTAAGAAGCCTTGCGACTCGGTACAAAGGTTGGATTGAACTTGTGTAGTGGCGACTGTCTCCGACTTCGTGGTCTCTCTCGGCCAAAATGCTGAAACGGAAGAGTTGGGGGTCGGGTTTTCACAAGGCTTGGCGACCCTCAGCTTTGTTTGCTGGGTTGCAGGTATCCGTTGCAGTAGTAGGAAAAGAGTGAGGAGTAAAAAGGAAGGTCGCGATCAAGACTGGTGGTGGTGGTGGAAGTGTGGAGTCAGGTAGCTGTCGATAATGATGGATGATAGATTCCGAAGGTTTTCTCCTCACATCCAAGACAGATAGCCTTTCCCGCCAAGCCAGGGGACGGAGCCTCGTGGGCGCCACTTGGCGTGTCAAGGGTCTTTTGGTATCACCACGAACCCTTTGCCTTTGGACCACGCTTTGGCCTTACTTTATGCCTTCCCATATAAGGTACTCTCTATATGGGCAGACGGTTCTATGAGTCGATGTATGATAGCGACTCGTCAGATATCTGTCATTTATTAACAGGAAGGAAATGTTAGTCCCTGTTTACGATGTCACGTTGTTTTGTTCAATTGTTTCTCTTGAAGATTGTGGCTTAGACACACTCCCCTCCGACATCCTTTTTGGATTGATGAATAAAGAGCCAATATATACCTTAGGTCGTTGTAGATACACGCCATTGTGCGACGTGGACTCTACAGTGAAGTTCGAGTTCCTTACCGACAGCATATCGCATATCGCATGAAGGCGTTCTCAGCTTGCCACAACTCCCACAGCGGCGGTACTTTGGTACTCTCCCATTACTAATTAACACCTATTCGTCGAGATCATGGCTTCAGGTACAGTCTACCACCATACAAACATGCTACTACTAATTCTTCTCTCAGACGATGAGCTACTGGAAGGAATCGCAAGGGACGGTACTATGGACTAGTAGGACCACCAAAGCCGCCAGCGTTTATAGATGCTGAGAAAGCCCGTAGCTCACAGTGGCCTGGCCTTTTTGAACGTATCTTGCCCAGATTAGAACATGTACGCCTCCATCCTTCGCTCCTCAACAGGAACTTGTCTAAGCAGGACACAAGATTGTCCATAACGACTTCCCAATACCCACAATCCCCCTCCCAGAGCCTCTACCACCCTCGTTAAATGAAGACACCAAACCCGACCCCTCAAGCGACTCCTCCCAGAAAGAAAATGCACACCCCGACTCTCCCTCCACTCGTCTTCCTCGCACTTCGCCGTCTCCTCTCCCCTTCCGGCCAATATCTATCAACAGCCTCTCCCTCCCACCAGGGACCCTCCCACCACCCCTCGTCTCCCTCCTCTCCTCGATCCAAACAACCCTCAAAACCTCCTTCGCCACATCACCTCCACATACCGCCCAACGCCTCGCCGAGCTGCTCTTGAGACCGCGGGACCACTACCGTACTCTGCCCTCATACCTCCGCGCTCTCGACCGCGTCATCTCAGTGTCGACCCCTTTGTCCCTTTTCCCGCTCCCCTCCATTTCCTCCCCCTCCTCCAACAACCTCACAAACGGCCTGCTGCAAAACGGCTCCTCCCCTCCATCTGCCACCCCAACCTCCACCAACGAAACCCACGACGACGACGACGACGACTTCATCGGCGGCGCAGCCCTAACACCCATCCCCTGGCTCACAAACACCACCCACTCCGACCCAACCCTGGCACGCCCCCTCACCCTCCCCACAAACAGCGACCTCCGCACCGAATCCACCTCCCTAATCGACGGCCCCAACGGCTCCGGTTCCATTGAAACAGTCTCCGTAACCGTTAACGGCATCTCCTCTTCCACCCACCCTTCCCAAAACACCAATCGTACAGGGATAACCCAAGGCGAGCTCCTCCGCCAAGAACAAGAAGCCGGCGTCGTCCCCGTGCCTATCCCGCAGCAACAACACGGCCGCGTCACCCGCAGCTCCTCCGCCGCGCGCAAAGAGGAAGAAAACGCAACAAACCCTACAGCAGCAGGGGCAGCGGGCGAGGAAACCGAAGAACGCGTCCACGCGCGCGGGCCCGAGTTCGTGGGCATGGAGGATATGGGACCGCAGGCGCGCGGGCCGGGAAGCGGGCGGTTTGACGTCGAGGGTGCGTTGGGGCGGAGAGGAGAGGGGGAGAGGGTGGGCGGGGTGGGGTATGCGAGGGAGGAAGGGGAGGGGGGGAGGGATGCAGATGGGGATGTTGTGGTTAAGGATGCCGATGCTGATGGGGTAGCTGCGGGGGAGGGTAGGGAGGGGTAGGGAGGGGTAGGGAGGTTTTGGTTTTTGGGGGGGGGTTGTGATGGGTGCGATGAGAAGGGGGGGTGAGATGGGATGGAGGCCAGACATGTTAAACGCCATACTATGTGTACCGATGCAACGAAGCATACACCATCACACCCATCACACCTCCTCGAAGCCCCATTTCAGGCTCCCCACGGGAACCCGACTGCACCAAATCCCTCAAACCCACCACCTCAACTCCCAACGCGAGCAAAGGGACCAACATCGTTCAGATGTCTTGTTTATTCGCTAAAAGCTGCCTATGAGGAATCTATCATACAGCTAGAGTATCAAGCCCCCCATCATCTCATCTGATCTCGTCAAGATAGATAGCACCCCGAGCGCCATAGCCATGCGAGAACGCTAACATATGCCCTTGGCCCTAACCCCATAAATCCTTTGCCTGGTCACACCAGCGCAAACCCTCAATCAATTAATCTCCATCCCCTCGTCCTCACCCTCCTCCACTTCGCCCTCCCCATCCACCTCCTCAACCGCCCCCGTTCCCAATCCACCACCCCTCCCCTTCCCCCCCTCCCTCCCCACGCCCCCAACCCCAAACTTGCCGCCCCCCAAACCCCCGACCATCTCCAGTTCCTCCCCACCCACAACGCGCCCTTCCACATCAATGACCTCGCACAGCTCCATCATGCTCTGCCTGCTCAAGCGCCGAAACGCCTCAGAACGCACGACGCGGCCCCAGTGCGTGAGACAGTAGTTTGCCGCACGTCGCCTGAGCCACTGCTCCCCGGCCGTGCCAGCGCGCTCCCAGACGACGGCGGCGGACTCGACGTCCATTTCCCTGCTGAGGCGGTGGATGCATATTAGGCGTAGGCGGGGCATGTCGTAGACATTTGCCATGACAAGCAGGCCAGCGACGTCGCCGAGGTCGGCGCAGTACGAGGGGTGTTTGGCGATGCTGTCTGTATAGAGATAATAGAGGAAGGCGCGGACGACAGGATAGGGTTCGGGGATGTGCATTTTCTTGGTTTGGAACTCGGCCATTTGGGAGGCGTAGACACGGGTGAAGTGGGGCCAACGGGCTTGGAGGATCAGTTTATGGACGTGGATCGGTGGGGAGGTATGGACGGTGGAGGATAGGAACTGCGGGGTGTTTTCGGCCAACAAGGGGTCTATAGTTGTGTAGGAGGACATATCAATATCGTCAGCTTGGATGTCGTCTTTCTCGCCAGTGATGATAAAATCAGCACCGCTCCCGGATTCTGTGGGACGATCGAACATTGAAGCAAGGTCCGCACCAAGACTGCTGAGGTTGGAGGTCGGGTGTGTGTCTGAGGCCGGAATTTTGCCTTTTCCCATGCTGGGTTCAGAGGAGAGATCGTTGCCTGGTAGGCCAAATCTTCGGAGGTCGAGGGGGAGGACGTCGCTGAGGTATTCTTCAAAGGCTGCATTCCCTGGGGATTCGTTCGCGCACCCTAAGAGCCAGGCTTTGGTGCCGTCTTCGTTTACAGCACAGTAGTGCCAGCGATAGGTGGGATCGAAGATTTCGGGCCCTTCGGCTAGCTTTTGCCATTGTAGGGCATCGAGTTCTAGGGCTGAGAGGTTACATTCGGATGGGCGAATGGTACCTGCAGGAGTGACAAAGTCGAGCAGAGCGCCCGAGGAGTAGATGTGGAAATGCGTTCCCAATGCTTGTGATGGGACATTTGGTCCTGAGACGAACCTCATAGATGAAATTGCACCTGGGGCAACAGGCTTTGTAACCATCGAAGCAGCTCGGACCTGGACACTGCTGGAGTTTGCAGTATAGCCAGTAGACCCAGTGGCTATGTGTTGAGGCTGGTTGTATTGAGCGAACTGTGACGGTGGATTTGGTGTACGGTCTGTCGTCGGAGAATCTGATGAGCCTTGCGCCGGTACCGCCTTGAAAGCGGGACTACTCTTGAGATCCAGCCACCACATCTCTCCTGTCCGCTCCATGTCCGGCCCGAGCCCTCCGAACACCCAGATACGGCCTCCCCAAACCCAGGTTGAATGATCAAATCGCGCAACAAAACTCCATGATCGAGACCAAGTCCATGTTTTGAGATCCAGATAGCATATCTCGTCTAGTGTGTAGGTTTCGGTACCCGACAAGCCTCCAACGACGTACAGCTTGTCATCATAGACAGCAGCTGCATGTCGAGCTCTTCCTTTTGGTATTGTACCTCGAATATCTGGTTGTGTCCAATGTGCAGTTTTCAGATCAAATATTACTACGTCGGAGAGGTATTCCCGATGCTCGTTCTCTCCGCCATATATCAGAAGCTTCGATCCTTGCCATAAACATGCCGTATGACCTAGGATGAAGTAAGCCACTAACCATGAAGATAGACTACTTTACGTACCCATCCGCACACCAGGTATGTCGCCATAGTTATCGACCAAGCTCCATTGTAACGATCCAAGATCAAGTCTGAGAACATGGTTGTACACTACACGAAAGCAAGGTCAGCATTGATCTGAGGCTATTTATGTTCCCGAAAGAGATATAGCTGAGAGCACTGTACCTTCATCAGTATATTGGTCGAAACCACCAAAGGCGTATATTTGGTTGTTTCCACAATATGTGACTGAGGCATTGACCAAGCAAGCAGGCCGTTGACCACAAGTTCTCATGATTTTTGGCCTATAGCTCTCATTGGCGGTGCGAGAGGTCTTAGAGGGGCTGCTAGGCATAAGATAGGTATTGTTTGAAGAAGAAGCTGATGCTGGCGTTCTGTTGTGATTTGAGAAGCCACTCCATGCACTTGTGCTTGACTGCGGTTGCTGATACCCAGAACCGGGGGTGGTTCTACTTTGGTGTTGATCCATAGTTCTTCACATGTCGCGGCACCATTCGTGGGTCAGTTGACTTTGAGCGAGAGATGAGTGAATTAAGGGCCTGTGCAAATTTCTCTCCCTCTCTCGTGCGGCGGCTCTGAGATGCTTGAAGTGTCGAGTGGTCTCACAGTGACATTGGAATTTGATAACTATCGCCAGACTTCGGAGATTGTCCCGACTTCCCGGTGATTGGTAGATCCCTATTACTAAGCTTCGTTGCTCAGCAACTGCTTAGCGCATCGGTCTGTTGACTGGTACATAAACTTCGGGTCCAGAGTCTCTGTTCCTTCCTCTCTCTACATTACTTCTATCCGCATACCTCCTCTTCTCTATCTCCTCTGCATTTATTGCAAAACATTATTACCTTACGCAAGATTACTGTCTTCAATCCATTAGATCGTTCAAACCTGTTTTCAAGTCTGAATTGATCGACCCACCGATTGTTAGAACATCTCTGCGAAGGGACCTCGATTAACAGCATTTGCTCCGGTACAACATCAACTACTAACAACTATTTACCCAGGATCCATTCAGTTGAGACTCTTGGGAGTTCATTCGACACCGGAACATACAACCCTCGACAGGCTCGTTGGTTAATCGACTATTACTAACCTGAAGACCACCGGTCTTCTTCCACAGGACATTGATCGATACATTAAATTGTCCTTTCGATCAAAACATATCATACAATGGCAACTGCCTCGATATCAACTCCCCTCAAGAGCCATCATGGTATCTTCTCTACGCGAACCGCCGGTGGCCGTATGCCCTTGACGCCGTCGCCGCGCACACGAACTGCGAGCCTCGCCACCAACGCCTCGAACAGCTCCTCCCCCTTCACTCCTCCGAGACACGTATCAGACAGTATCCATGTAACGTCACAATCCACATATGGCGGCAATCTGTCACAGTACTTCGCTAGGTCGACCTCAAAATCGACCTACCGCGACTCTCCAAAATCCAACATTGCCAAGGCTAAGAACTCGCCCAGACATCTCGAACTTGGCGTGTCGGATTGGAATCTTACTGGTACTGGGCCTGTCGTTGGGCAAACACCCTCAAAGAGCTGTAGTCGGAAGAGAGGTCCTCTACGTTCAAGATCAGGCAAGACCACAGTCCGAATCGATGCAGGAGATCGCTTTATCCCGAATCGGACTGCAAGCGAAGGCCTAGCCATAGCTGGCTCAGGCAAACTCGATCCGGACAGCCAACGACCAAAGACTAGTGGCGAAGGTTCAACAGTCCTTGCGAATGCGGCAAGTGCTTTCAATCTTGGGGGCCACAGCTCTGATGATGATGCTACCGCTGCTCTTGAAAGACTTAATCTGGGCGACAACGAGGAATCCACATCATACGTGAAGCCCGCTCCAGAAACTCTTGCGTATGAATCGTCTTTGGCGTCCGCTTGTGGTGTCTCACTGAATACCCGTATTCTCGCATTCAAGCCAGCACCACCCGAGTCTTCCAAACCAATCGATTTGAGATCACAGTACAATCGTCCCCTCAAGCCTACAAATGCCGCGGCAGCACAATTTCGACGAAGAGTCCTAACTGCTCCAGAGCGTGTACTTGATGCTCCCGGCCTTGTTGATGACTATTACCTTAACCTTCTTGACTGGAGCTCAGGTAACCAGGTCGCAATAGGCTTGGAGCGCAATGTTTACGTCTGGTCTGCAGAGTCTGGCACTGTCAGCTGTCTGCTAGAAACATCACCGGATACCTACGTCAGCAGTGTCAAATGGAGTGGAGACGGTGCCTACGTCGGTGTCGGTCTTGGCACTGGGGAGATCCAAATCTGGGATGTTGAAGAAGGGAGCAAGCTCCGTAGCATGCACGGTCATGATACCCGCGTTGGAGTAATGGGCTGGAACAAACACCTTCTCTCTTCTGGCGCTCGAAGTGGCTTGGTTTACAACCACGATGTCCGCGTTGCTCAGCATAAAGTCGCCGAGCTAGTGTCTCACACATCTGAGGTCTGTGGACTTGAGTGGAGGTCGGATGGTGCTCAGCTTGCCACTGGTGGTAACGACAACTTGGTCTCTATTTGGGATGCCCGATCCTTGGGTGCTCCCAAATTCCAGAAGACCAACCATCGTGCTGCTGTCAAGGCCTTGAGCTGGTGCCCATGGCAGCCAAACCTCCTTGCTACTGGAGGAGGTTCATATGACAGACATATCCATTTCTGGAATACCACAACAGGAGCTCGAACCAACAGCATCGATACAGGATCTCAAGTGACAAGCCTACGATGGAGCAACCACTACCGCGAGATAGTCAGTTCAAGCGGGTTCCCAGATAACTCTCTTAGTATCTGGAGCTATCCGACCCTGGTGCGCAACGTTGAGATTCCAGCACATGAGACGAGAGTACTCCACAGCTGTCTAAGCCCAGATGGCCAGATGCTAGCAACAGCAGGTAAGCTACCATGTTCATTTTTCACCAATTTTCGCTGACCAGACTATTAGCTGCGGATGAGAGTCTCAAGTTCTGGAAGCTTTTCGAGAAGAAGCCCGGTTCAAGTTCAGCAATTTCAAGGGAAGGAGGTGTGACTGGCAAAGGAGGGGATATGGTGAAGCAAATGACGATAAGATAGGGATTGGGGCTCTTGTGTCTCAACCCATTGGATCCGTTGTTGCGTGTTCTTTTAGATTGTACTTAGCGACTGGTGTTTGAGGTTTGGCATAGGATTTCGCGGTTTTGAAGATGAACAGATCTGGCTATTAGAACTTGGCAGATCAATTTCGGTGGGGAAGTCATTCGATACAAATTACAATCTGAATTTGATCGATCCTAACTGAAATGTGCTTTGGGTGAGACAAGTGAAGCTTAAGCGCATTAGTAAGCGAGGAAGCTCTTTCAATTATTTCCTAGCAGACTGAACTTCCGTTTTACAACATCAACATCTAAGGGATTAACGAACCACAACAACTCACCACGCATAGTATGACACACAGACACGATAATTAGATCAAAGAGAAAGCAACAAAGTGAGACTTAGCTGGAACATCGGGCCTGGACATAAAGGTGGGAGGAAAGAGACTGGGCCTAGTCGGAACATCGACACCTCACAACGAATCCGTATCATCCCAAACACTTCGAACCAACACATACAGTCCTTTGCTCCAACTGGCCAACCAGGTCCAGACTGGGATTGGTAGCTTGCTGTCGGCAGGATGTCGAACCAGCTTGTGGTCAGTCTGCTCTTGCCAGACTGTTCAAGCCCTATGCACTATCATGTAACACAGACGCTGAAGAGAACAACTAATTGTAGGGTTCCGTGTACTCCAAGATCATGGACGATGTGATCGACAACTGTCAGGTAACCTTCGAGGAGGATGGGATCAACCAGCAGACACTGAACGATATGAAAACGGTTGGTCTCTTTTTTTTTCTTTTTTGACTGCATCGGTGTTGATCAAGTTTTCGCACATGCCTCTTTCGTCAATAAAGACACAGCTGCTTGATTCGGTGTCAGAAATGATCAATTATCGCATCTGCACATCATAGAGCATTGTCTTTGTGTTGCGAGGGCCGGGCGCAATCTTTCGGATTTGGGTGGGCGAAAGCGGGGGAATGTGGGAGTTCTTTGATTTTTGGGGGGATTACCGACCCTTTGACTCATTTATACGCACCTTGCCCTTCGGTTTCAATTTCCGCACGCGCTTGCGCATTTCCGCTAAATGCAACTCCAACCGAGCCAAGCCTTTTTCTGCTAGAATCCTCCCATTACTTTTGAGAGAAACTGTTGTTTATGGTAGAGACTGTGCTGATGACGATCATGCTATGTTATTCTGCAGACATGGCAAACCAAGCTCACTGCGATGCACGTCGCTTCTTTTCCATGGGAACCACCGCCAATACCTCAACCGATGGTCGCCAATCCTACCCCTGTACCTTCCAACGTTCCTCGACCGCAACAGATACCGTCAAGTGGACCCCCTCCATCTGCAATGCCGTTGCCGAGTAATAGTGGTGGTAGCGTACGTATCAAGACCGAACCAGGCTCTTACGACACTTCGGGAATCCCTCAAAACAATGTTCTTAATGGTAATTACGGGAATGCTGTCGCCCAGCAACGTGCTGCACAGAATCTGCAAGACAAGTTCGGTGCCGGTGCGAATCTGCAGATTAATCAACTCCATGCACAGGCAGGTATGGGGATTCCTAGTCAGCAGCCCCATCGGAACCCACAGAACATCCAGCTTCCTCAACTGTCTGAGAAGCAGAGGAGGGAATATACCGCACAGGCACAGCAACAGTATCAAAGCTTACAACAAGCGCAGCAGCAACGATCCAACGCTGGCCATGCACAGACTGATGGCGCTGACGACTGGAGTTCAATGATAGCTCAACGTCGGGCTGATGCTCTGGAAAACCCTAGCGGGACCTATGATGCGGATTTGACTATGAGGCAGCGTTTAGAGCAGATGAGCCAATCGATGGAGGGTGGTGGCGTGATGATGCCGCTGTCTGAGCAGGCAAAGCAGCCACTGGCCAAGAAGCGCAGGGCCGCCCAAAGCACCCCAAGCGGTTCAAACCAATCTCTAGCCGCCGCTCAATTAGCGCCCACCTCCAAGATCCCTCAATACGACGGCCTAGACGACGAGGATGACGACGACAAAGCAGGCATCAAAGACGACCCAGATCTTGACGACGACGACGAAGACGCAATCAACTCCGACCTGGATGACCCTGACGACGACAATACCGTCGAAGTAGAGGGTGAGGAGGGTAAGGAGGGCCAGATTATGCTGTGTACTTATGACAAGGTTCAGCGCGTCAAGAGTAAGTGGAAGTGCACGCTGAAGGACGGGGTTTTGACGACGGGAGGCCGGGAGTAAGTGTTGCATCGAGATAGTGTTTGGTTATGCATGACTGACGATGATGGCAGATATGTCTTTCACAAGGCGCAGGGCGAGTTTGAGTGGTAGGGCGACTGAGATTGCTACAATTGATCCCCTTTCTGCCGTTTCTCTTCCAATTCTCGGGACCTGCGCTCTCAGCCGCTTTTCGTCCACATGGATACCAAATCCAACTACGACACCAGCTCTTTCTTATCAGCCTCTTAGATTGTTCCAGGCTTGTTTTACTTTTTCTTTCCAGGGCATAGCAGGCGTGCTCAAGATTACCACCAGTATTCTCTCCGATTATTTGATGGAAGGCAGAAGGAAGGGGTTATGACGGAGCAGATTGATCCATGACTAGGTAATAACTTGGTCGGTAGTTGCTTGGCTCGGCTAGGTAGGTAGCCTTGTAGAACTAGCATGAATTGACGAACGAACCAGACAAAACAAGTACGAGTGCTCTTGCTTGAATGTGATACTGAGATTTCCCCCCCCAAAATCCGCCAAAAGAAAAATGAAATCGTCAGTAGCAAGCACAATTTCCCCCAACCCCCCACTTTTCACTCCTACCCCTTCGCCCCTTTATCTCGATCGATCAAAAACCACGATACACACCCCCGTTGCGCTCCGCGGCGCTCCGTGAGGGGTTTTCGAGGAAACGAAGTCTGACAGGGGGGGTAAAAACAACCGAGGAAGCGGAGAGAGCGGGTTTGAATGGAGGGTGGGGGGAAGAAGTGGAAGTAGTAGAAGGGAGGGCGAGGGGGGTTGTGTTGGTGTTGTTGTGTTGTGTTGTGTTGGTTTTGGTTTTGTGTTTGGGTTTGGATGGGGGGGTTGGTGTTGATGGGTGTTGATGGGTGTTGATGGATGGATGGGTAGATAGATGGGTGGGTAGGTAGGTTGTTTTAAAATTGAATTTTCGAGATATGAGATATATATAGGTTTTTTTTTTTTAAAAGCTGGGATAAAATGCTTTAGGCTGGTTGGTTGGTTGGCTGGCTGGTTGGTTGGAATGAGATGAGATGAGATGAGATGAGATGCTTAGTGTTGATTTGTAGTTAATAAAGAACTAGGTTGAACCCTAAGTAAACACTTGTACATATGTGTTCGCCCCCCCTCCCCCGACGGGGGTCGTCTTCTCTTGATGGTACTGTAAGTGATTAGGTGGTGGGTTACATAGTTGAAAGACGGTTGAGGGCTGGGGGAATTTTGTGCTGGAAGTTTTATAGGAATTGATGAAGGTGTACGGTATGTGTCTAGGGGATTACGGGGGTTTGTGGAATTCGCTTGGGGTTGGGAGTGTGGGTTTGAGGGTTGGCTGGACTGTGGAATGGAGCGAGGACTTGGGTATATGGAAAGTGGGTGTTGAGGGATTCAGAAGGGGTTGGCTGAGAATTTACGGGGATCGACCAGGCGAACTGTAGATGTGAGTAGATGGAGTTTGTTGGATTTGTTTTGGGTTGGTAGGGTTTTCTGGTAATGAGGGTGCTTCTGGGAGTGTTTGGGATTGGGTGATGGGTGTTTGATTTTCTTAGATGAAAGCGAGCACTTGGAGATAAGAGAATCCAAGTCTCGGGATCAGTGAAGGGGCACGAGACTGTGAGCAACGGTGAGAGCTATTTAGGATACAAGGATTTGGGTGAATTGGATGAACTGGAACGGTGCCCGTCGCAGAGGCTATCGGTTGTCGTTGTCGTTTACTTACTTTCGCCTCTCCTTTTCCCTTCGGGTAGCCCGTTATAAAGCTCTAGAGGGACTCTGAGGGGACAGTGGAACGTTGCAAATCAATAATGCTTTCTGTTCGAGTTCATTTTCCAGTTTAGACTTAGTAAGGCTTGAACCGGCTTCCTTCTGTCTTTTTCCGCCTCTTTGACGGTTTCGCTTCGTCCTCTTCTTGCCTTGGAGCTTTAGGCACATTTTCGGAAATCCGCCATACCATTACAAGGCCGTCCTCTCCGCCTGTATAGATGTTACCAGTCTGTATTGGTTAGTAAAACCCCTAGAGCAAAGGACTTGAAGCATGGCTGTTTACCGCGCCGTTAAAGCACATGGCTCGAATCACGTCTTCCCCGTGAGCGCCAGGCAGTCGGGTGTTGTTCTCCTCTTGGAAGGACCACTCTAATTCGGAGTGGAGAGGATAGAGGTCAAGATGTTGGCTGCCGGCCGTTCTGTACTCGTTAGGACACAATGAAAGAAGAATCGTTGTAAATCCGCATACCGATTCGAGCCCGCACCGATAATGGCTTCGCCCTGGCTGAAACCAATGGATGTGGTTACGTCGACGACATAGTCACAGTTTAATCGAGGCCTCAGGTCACCAAACACTTTTGGGGGCTCCTCGGATGCATCACTTTCTGGATCTGTCTCCAATTTATAGACAGAGAAATGCTCATCGTGGCTCAAGGCGAATACATCTGTGGTCGTGAGAAACCCGGCATGGCTTATTGAGGAGTCATGGTTCATCACCTGGACGAGGGCATCGTCTTCATCGGTCATGGAGGTATCGTAGATGTTCACTAGGCCGTCGGTACTGCCCGAAAGCAGGCATGTGGGTATGTTTGGGTGGAAGCTTATCTGGGGTATCTGTCAGATGCCTGCCGATGGGACATGGTGGATTGTTGACGGCAGGAGAATTTGGGACAAGATGGAGAGGCGGACTTCTGTAACGTCATCGCTGTGGCTTTCGACGTATTGTAGGATCGGTGAGCTCGTAGATCTAGAATCCCTACGTCAGTCATCAGCACTCAAAGTGACTCGGGGTGGTTTTACGTGATATGCCAGTGCCTACCAAATCAGAACGGCAGCTTGAGCATTTTCTAATTCTGTCCCTACGGCTATATTGCTGCCTCGAGCATCGAGAGCAATGTATGGTGTTTTGGTCCCTGTGGAGGTTGAGCCCCGTCTGTTCTATCTATTGGAAACTCATCCTTAGAATAGGTACCATTCCCCAGCTCCAATGCCGCCTTCCCCGTCCTCGAATCCCAGCACCGGACCACTGCGTCTCTACCTGCAGTAAGAAAACACGCTGGATCAGCGTGCAACGGCTTTAGACAGGTGACGCCATCGTGCAGATTGTCAATCCTGGCGGCTAGCTGCAGTGTTGTTGGGTCAAACGTCCGCAGCACGTTGTCCGAGGACGTTGCGGCCAAGGTGGCCTTGTCACTGGTCAGCAGCAGGCGGTTGATCCATATGTCCTCTGGCAAGGGAGACGACCTAGCCAGCAGATCAGCCGTCTTCATATGATTATCGTGATTGTTGTTGTTGATTATCGTGACTGCGCTGAGGGCTCAAAGCTTGTCGGGAAAACGTTGTCAGTTGTGCCGGGTAGTATATTGTACTGTAGGCCAATCGATAAGGGACCCTCCTTTCTCTCCTACTACTTTATATATGCGATCAGCAGACTACTGGGGCTGGCCATCTCTCTCGTTCGTTGCACTGCCCTCGCCGTCTATTGTTAGAACAATAGACTTGATGTGGAATTAATCAAGATGGCATTCTAAGTGAAACATCATCGTCCATGCGCTTCTTCGTCTCCGCTACAACTTACAAGCACACGGTCCACCCATCCCCCTCCCGTACCTACCTTAGCGAGACTATGGATGTCCCCCCCCATCGGCACTTGATCGCATCCACCGATCGTGCGCCGTTGTCGCGGAGATAATCTTCCTCCCCATCCACACTCTCTCACGTTCCACCGTTGAAGACGGAAGTCGACGAGGTGTGTTGCAGCAACACAGCATATGCCAACCGAGACCACGACCCAGTTCTGGCGGTCGCACCACATCCCTCTACGGCCTCCACATCCTCCACTGCTGGACCGGGTATGCATCCACCCATTTGTCCCGCGACTGATGATGCAGAGGGTGTCGATCTGGGTCATGGAGAGTACGCCGCCGTCATCTCTGTGAGACGTGATCGGGCACGAAGCAAGCCTTTTCCAGTGACACAATGATCGTTGCACCGACGATCCACAACCAAGCGAAGCATATTAATCGGACCAGGCAGGAACAGTGAGATTGAAAGCCAAGAGAGTGCCGCAAGCTACCTTACCTTGCTCTCTCTAGTCTCGACGTGTATGCAGTGTACCTTGTACATACACCAGCGGCGATCCAGAAGAGTCTGCGAGGGAAGAGATGGCCACTAGTCGAGCATGAATGCACACTTGCTATGCAACTCTGGGGGCGGGTCAGGATTGCACACCGAATGTACTAGTACTCTTTTCAGACGCTGATCAGCTCCTGACCCAGTGAGCTGGTAAGCACGAGCCCGAGCATTTGGGACCCTCCCGCATCAGAGGAAACTAACGGCGCAAGTGAGGCATCCTAAGGGAGCAGGGAGCAGGGATCGCTCTACCTTACCTTAGGGGGCGGCGGCGGGCCTAAGCAAGCTCAGTAGTTTCAGTCCCCAAGCCTGAAGATACTTCAGTAAGTATCCAAATGAACTACCTTGAAATTACGAGTAGATATGGACCACGTCTACGTGTCGGCTACGAAGGTACAGAAAGACTGATTGCATGGTTGGAAACCCACGGGACTTTCAAGCACGTTCATCATCTGCTGATCGAGATGACTCAGGTGTTCAGTCGGAGAAAAGCGTCGGCTCAGAAGCCGGGCCTTGTCCCCAAGCAGTAATTGGATGCTGGAGAAGGCGACTGGCATTCGAACATGATTGTTCTTATTGCCGCCAAGTGTGGTGGGGCTGATTGATTGATTGATTGATATTTGCCAAGGCTCACCGTTTCCATCCGCTGTTTGCAGCATTGGCCTTTTGATCGTGGTACTTCTCACCTCCAATAAAGAGCCCGATCAAGCGCTGCATTCCACGCTGCTGCGCTACCCGCACGTTGTTTCCCATGGGCGCACGCTTTCATCATGCATGATGAGATATGCTGAGATAGGCACATTCCATTATGCACGGTAGAGGATTGTGGGAACGATTGCTGACTGCCTCGTATCAGGTAAGGTACATACATGGTGAACCTACTTTACCTACTTTGATGTCGAACGGGTTCACTGTGTTCACTGAGAGCCGGTACTGTGTTGATTTATATTCTATGTAGGTACCTTAGGTACCTTATACTCGTACCGTTTGGGAGGTAGAATAAAGAATGCAGTGCGTTCGGTGTAAATGCCCAGGGCAACTCCGCTTCACTTACCTACCCCTAGGTATTTAGGCACACTAAAGCACTTACGTAGTACCTACTACCTTACTGCTACTACTACTACTACTACTACTACTACTACTACTACTACTACTACTACTACTATTCCGTACTACTACTACTACTACTACTACTACTACTTTACTCACTACTGGTACCTTACCGAGGTACCTACCTACGTAACGATGATCAAAGCCGTGGCTCACCTGCGGCGTCTTTGCCTCATGCCGATTCAAAGGCCGAGGTGCCTCTTTCTTAGTTCGAGGTCTAGTGATCCCGTACCAAGGAATTGTCGGGACACAACATCAACCTGTGGATCTGCTAGTTAGTACCCTTAGTCTGCCAACCGCCCAATCAAGCCCCTACCAGGGGTCCCCAGTCCTCGAAAGGGGAGGGAAAGACCCCACCCCTCCTCAAAGCATAAATCCAGTTCACTGACCCAGCAGACCGGTAACCCACCCGTCCCAGAACATTCACATTCACATTATCCAGAACAGAGTATTCCGTACCTGGAACTCCAGTACACAAAAAACCCCCCCCCCCCCCCCCCCCCCCATGGGCCTGGCACAAACAACACAAACCACCGAAATGTCCCTTCGATGCCAGTCTCTGTCCTCCCCCACCTCCCCGTTGTGAAGCTCCCCGACTCGGTGTGGGCATCCTACCTACCTACCTTCTCGATACACTCTCTCCTTGCACTCTGGTCTCCCAATCATTCATTCCCCTCCAATCGTAGCATATCTTCTCGTCCCCCCACTAGTTCGCGTCTGGCTTCAATCGCTCTTTTGCCTTGACTCGCGCAAGTGCCGTATAAGTTCAAACGGTTGCGCTGGCTCTCCATGTCAAACTCCCCCCAATGGGAAAGTTGGGACTAGAAATTGAAAATAGCAAAGAACTCGCCACGGGCATCCGCATCAGCATCAGATCCAATCTTCCAGAATTCCCCCGTGAGCCGTCACACGGTGCGTATGGTGGTCATGGAAATGAAAGGGTAGGCACATGGTCCAGAGACCATATCTGGTAATCCCGGCTAACCCACGCGGTGTCAATAGAGCCTCTCTTCCCGTTCCGTTGAATGATCAACCTCACCTCGAGAATGGCCGGTTGTTTCATGGCTTCCGGAAGGGAATCTACATGTATCCGTGCGATGAGGTATAACTGCGACACCGCGTCTCCCACCAGTACACGCAGGCTGGCTGACCGCTGTTTTCAACTGCAGCAAGAAAAAGATCGGCTGGACATCTTCCACAAACTGTTTCTGGTCTCACGTCAGGGCGCGTTACACAAAGCGCCACTGATACCCAGTAACGGACCGCCTCGCATATTGGACCTGGGGACCGGGACCGGTATATGGGCGATTGATATGGCTGAGTAAGCTCATTGTGTGACGAGATCTGCTCCGGTGCTGACCTGTATGGCGACACAGCAAATATGAGGAGACGGAAGTATGCGTGCAGGGGAACTTCTCATGGGTCGAAAGCATCTGACCGTGATCTACAGGTGGTCGGTATTGACCTAGTCGACATCCAACCGGAGCGGTATATTTCTAGGACGGTTCAAGTTGTTGGTGGTGGATAGTAACTAAAATCCTCGACAGTATCCCACCGAATCTCCGATTCCGGACCCCCCGAGATTTCGAAAGTCCATGGTTCCTGGGCGAAGACTCTTGGGACATGATACACCTACGGATGGGCCTCGGGAGTGTTTCGAGCTGGCCTGAATTGTACCAGAAAATCTTTCGGTATGTGGCTTCCGGCCCAATGGTCAATGACTTGCAACCCACGAACACGTCCCTGACATGTTCATAGACATCTGAAGCCTGGTCATGGCCACATAGAGCAAGTTGAAATCGACATGAGACCTCGGTGTGATGATGGGACTCTGACCCGTAAACCGGACGGGTCTGTTCCAGATATCGTGCGGTGGTTCGATTACCTGGAAGATGCCACGACACGTGCGCACCGATCAATTGTGTATGGACACGATGCTCCGCAGTTGTTGGCGGCCAAAGGGTTTGTAGATATAGAAGAGGAGATCATTCGATTACCTGTCAACCCCTGGCCTTCTGATCCTCATCAAAAGGAGATCGGAAGATGGTATAACCTGGGGTTGACCGAAGGCTTAGAGGCCACCAGTCTCGGTCCCTTCACAAGGTGTTTCCAGTGGCCGGTGAGAGACGTAAAGATGATGGTAGAAGAGGTCAAAACGACCTTGTGCAACAAGAGAATTCATGTTTATAACAACATGTGAGTAGTCTTCGACCCTATTTCTTATACTATATCGGCTTGGGGCATGCTGCCTTCCTACCTCATGTAACCCGTGACCCTACAACAAGGGGTTCCTCCTCTGACCTCGCATAGGCACATAATCACAGCTCGAAGGCCGGGACCCTAATACCTTGAAGGTCTAACATGTCCATCATCCACGCCTTGTTGCCAAGTGGCCTCATAATTGTTACAGGGTGGCTTGAGTCAAATTCGAAATTTTGCATCGATGCTAGAATTAGTGGCAACTTAACCGTCACTCAGCGAAGATACCCAGTCAGCTTGTGCTTCAATCTTGGGAGGTACCGTTCATTCATCGTCCTCGAACTGTGTCGGTTGGGTAAAGCCAATTTTCGGACCGTGCAACACAGTCGTAATAAAGATGGCCAGTCCCCCCCGGACTTTGTCAAGGCACAGGCTGCCCCTCTGGCTGGAAAACAACGTGCCAAGTGAGGGCCATTTCCAGAACCGTTCTTTAAGGATCGGGTTTATGCCTGTACGGCTACGAAGTTACGAGCTACGCCATCACACTCTCTGCCTAACGAACTCCATGACTCGCGGCAACCAAGTTGATTCGTCACCTCCTTGAAGACGTGCGGCGTTGGGCGAAACCTGCCGTCCTTCTTCCAGCGAATCCCGGACCTCTCTCTTGACTTTCTTAGGGGGCTTGCGCCTTTCAACTTGCATCTCTAGATTCTAATTGTACAGTACTCTACTATTCTTCACTGCGGGGAAACGGTACCCTGATACATGGCAAGACTTGGTATATAGCTCTTTGGAAAAGAAAGAACAGGAGGCTCATAAATATTACACATATAACTTGATATCACATTTCATCCCCTGACGCGCGGATTGCAGGAATTTGGCAGTACATGCAGCTCTTCAGAGCATGCTTTCAGCAAATGATTAGTCGAAACACTCCGGTCTAGTTCGAACTTCTGTAAATTTGCCTTTTCTGGCTTTCCCTACACTCGAGAAGAAAATGCCAAGTGAAAATGTAGGCCTTTCCATTTTTGGACTAGTTCATCATTTTGGCTCAACTTCTATGTACACTGCCCTCCGACCAACTGAAACATTCCATATTTACTTCGCACTCCAGGTTCTCTAGTTCTTGTCGAAATGTCTTGCTTCAATAGATCTTGTCGCCTACATGTATTGCTATCTCCATATCTTCCTCGTCCAAATCAGCGCTCACTACCTTACAATTGTCCCGCAACTTAAGCTATCCATCCATGCATTGAAAGCTCATAGTACCTTAGCTTTCCGTGGAATCTACGTAGCTTCGTCCTAGAGATCCGATCAATAGGTCGAATATCTACAAGATGGCGAGTCAGTCCACAGGCTTCATAGACCTCTCGACATTAATTTCGGCAGCTAATGCATCCAGTCTCCTCTCTCCCTCGAATGCGTCCCCCACGGCCTATTGCGCGCATAATCCGTTGCATATCCATCAACCGACCCCCTCGCAACTTCATCAGCCTGCACTATGCATATTTCCTCTCAATATGCTTGCTCTCGAGCATCATCTTCTGGGGAAGCTCCACACCCCCAAGGAGTGTTACCTACACCGATTCGATCTTCCTCGTGGGTTCGTGAAGCAATCCTGTTCATCGGAGCCAGCGTTGCTAACATACGCCGCTAGTCAGTGCTATGACCTTAGCAGGCCTAAACACCATTAACCTGTCACAAATCAATACTTTCCAACAATTCCTTCTCTTCCTCCTCACTATGCTTGGCTCTGCGATTTTCGTTTCCATAGCAGTAGTGCATATTAGGAAAAAGGCGTTTGGGCGGAAGTTTAAAAGCATTGCTGAGAATGAGCGTCGAAAGGGTCGGGGTCGGAGCGGCTCGAAAGGACGGATATCATCTCCTAAAAGGGACTCGAAACCAGAGGTTGATGGGGATACGATGTGGGCTAGGCCCGCCAAATCGATTGATATAATAAACCATGCCAATGGTGTAAATGGAGATGTCGTTCCGGATCATCCAACTCTGGACAGAGCAGACGGACAATCTCCTGGAAGCCTTGCGGAGCAGTCTGGGGCGGCGAAAGAGGATCAAACAACCGACGAGGATGATCGGACAGTCCGAAGAATCACCTTTGCGTCTCCGTCGTCCCCAGTCAGAATCCGACCTCACACTCGAGTATTCTCAATGCAAGGTGTGGGAGCCCGTCAGAATATCCCGAACCATCCAAAGAAGACTAGCCAACCTGAATACCCTTTATCGCCGTCCACCACCGCGAATGCTGATTTGGGATTCCTCAAAGATACAAAAGACCGCTTCGCACTCACTGGATTCATTGGCAGAAATTCTCAGTTCAGCAGTCTCACCATTGCGGAACGAGAGCGGCTTGGTGGAGTTGAGTACAGAGCGGTGACCTTCCTGTCGATTATTGTTCCCATGTACTTTTTTCTGTGGCAATTTTTGGGATGCTTGGGGCTCGGTGCATATGTCGCGAACAATAGAGCGAGTACCACACGGGACAATGGACTGAACCCCTGGTATGTGTGGAAATTTCCCTGCCATCAAGACCTCAATGCTAAATCTGTCATAGGTGGGTCGGAGCATTTAACGCGGTGTCTGCATTCAACAACAATGGTATGATGCTTCTGGATACTAATATGGTGAGACCTTCAGACTCGGATTTCTACCCATCGCTAACGGCGAGCGAAAGGTTGCTTTTCAAACTTCAGGTTATATGCTGATCAGCATGGGCCTTCTAATCCTCGCTGGCAACACATGGTATGTATTCTTGAGCTAGTCGGAAGAAATGTTCTGACGTTCATAGTTATCCTATCTTTTTACGACTTATTATCTGGACTTTACTGAAATTGATGCCGGATACCAATCTCTTCCGCGAATACAGAGTGACCCTTCGATTCTTGCTCGATCACCCTCGTAGGTGTTACACTACCTTGTTCCCGTCCAGTCACACGTGGTGGCTTCTAGCTATTCTTGTCCTTCTCAACGGTATTGACTGGGTAGCTTTCGAAATACTAAGCGTGAGTCGATTCAGCAGAGTGCATTGCCGTTCAACCATTCTGACATTCTGTGGCAGATTGGCAACTCGTCGATCACGTCGTTACCACCTGGCGTTCGTGTCATCGACGGTCTTTTCCAGGCCCTAGCAGTTCGTAGCGGTGGCTTCTATGTTGTTGCTATAGCACAGCTTCGTATTGGCCTCTTGATCTTATACGTCATCATGATGTACATCTCCGTCTACCCTGTCGCGATCACAATGCGGAATTCAAACGTCTACGAAGAGCGAAGTTTGGGCATCTATGCCGACGATCCTCAGGAAAAACCCGAAGAACCCAAAGGAGGTCTCTTTAGCGGCCTGAGGCGTCGACTGACGACTCATGGAGGGTCAATCGAGCCAAGATCCGACTTTGTACGCCAGCAGCTCCGAGGACAGCTCGCTCATGATCTGTGGTGGATTGTGCTCGCCGTCCTTTTTATTATGATCATCGAGACGGGGCATTTTGAGGACGATCCTGTAAATTACTCAGTCTTCAACGTCATCTTCGAAGTCATTTCTGCATATGGTTGTGTTGGGATTTCTGTTGGTTTACCAAATGTGGCGTACAGTTTTTGCGGGGGCTGGCACGTCCTTAGCAAGCTGATTCTTTGCGCTGTCATGCTCAGAGGGAGGCATAGAGGATTGCCGGTCGCGATTGATAGGGCAGTACTTTTGCCAGGAGAGCATTTGGCTGCGGCCGAAGAAGAAGATGCACAAATTCGGTTGGATAGGTCGATGACCAGGACAATGAGCAGGACAATGAGCAGGAGTCAAGGGGTTTGAATAGATACCATGTGAAAACGCCCATGTTGGATTTGCTCTACGAATACCATGACTACCTATATAAACTCCGTCTGATGGCTTCGCTACGTGTGCCCAAGCGCAGTAGTTGCTGCCGCGTAGAGGCCACCACATCTCAATTGATCTAGTCTTTTACAATCTCACCGCCAACCATCCACATCAACCGCAATGCCCACCAGAGTCGCAGTAAAAACCGATAAAGCCCCTCCTCCCCTCCCATTCTTCTCCCAAGCCATCATCTGCAATGGCATGGTCTACTGTTCCGGCAGCATAGGTGTCAGTCCGACCACGAAGGCGCTGGTCGAAGGTGGGGTTGGTGATCGCACGGTCAGTGATAGATATCGATCGTCAATAAACGCCATGATAGTTGAACATGATGAGTACTAATATTCGCATTAGGCACAAGCTCTTCAGAATCTTTCCGCGGTCCTGGAAGAGGCTGGTTCTTCGTTGAAAAATGTCGTCAAGGTCAATATTTTCTTGTCCGACATGACGAATTTTGCGGCGATGAATCGCGTTTATGATACTTTTTGGGACGAGCCGAAGCCTGTAAGTCAGGTTCTCCATTTGTTGCAGAGACAAACATTTTCAGTTCTGTGGACATTGAAGCTGACGAGGTCAACCACGCCCAGTGTCGTACCTGCGTCGCGGTCAAGGAGCTGCCTATGAAGACGGATGTGGAAATCGAGTGTATCGCGCATCTGTAGGTAAGCACCCTCGAAGGTTTTCCTAATCAGAGGTAATGCTCGAGGTCAGCCCGGTTGGGGAGATACCGCAGCCGGCCTCTGCGGCTCGCATTCCGTTTGTTGGCGATTTTTGACTTATTTGCATTCCAGAGGTACGAGACAAGAACTGGCGAAGATGTGACCGACGACCTTGTGTAGATGAGCAGGAAGATAGCTTGGACTTTCTCGCAATGAATTCCATAGAAGCTAGATGACATTCTTATACCAAATCTAGTTGTTCAACCTACGTTCTCTTCTATGGATACAGGTGATGGATATGCGAATGCTACAAGTCGTCCGGAAACGGAGCCAGAGGTTTACCAAAACAAAGACCCGAGCAGAATCTGGAAATAGTACGATATAGTCCTAGCGGATCCCATAAAGGACAAGATATACAGGTTCCTGAGGCTGCTTAGAGCTTTCAAGCCATCCTTCAATCCACCTTCGCACCGATTGTAAGAGTAATACCCAGAATCTTTCATTTTTCTGATCTCGCCCAATACTTCAGAATGGCGTCAACCCCCACAAGATCATCTGCACGTCTTCGAAAAGAATCCGCAGACCCACCCACTTCTAGTGTTCAAGACAACAGATCGCCCTCTATGGTAAAAACCGTCTATGCCCAGACAGGGAGGAAACGGCCTAGACAGATCAACAACGAAGATGCCGGTCCAGCAGCCAAACGCACTGTAGTGTCCAAGTCGCCTTTGAAATCATCGACAAAAGCTGCATCTAAAGCATCTAGAACTGCCTCAATAAAACTCAATGCGAGACTCATGGAAGAATTCCAAAAGCAACAGCAAATATCAGACGAAACGCAAGAACCCAATCCGCAAGCAGATTCTACGTCTTCTAAGCGATTGCTCCGTCCAGAAAAATCTACTTTGCTCAAGAGCGAACAATCATCTCGATCTCAATCGCCAATTGTGCTACCGGGCTTCATTGACCAGAAGCTTGCAGCCCAACTGTCAAAGAATACGGGCAGAAGAGTCACGATTGCTCCACAGCCTTCTAAGAAATCACCACGCCGCCGTGAGTGAATCAAAGTCCTGCATTTTCAACAAACTGACCCTGTGAATAGTCCCGAAATCGCCAACGAAGATGCCAGAATCCTCAGGATTCGTACAGAAATGTAAAAGAATCGACGACGGAACCGAAGAGTCCGAATTCCAGGACTTTCTGACCAATAATCAACTCCAAACAGAACTAGCCCAAGCTACTCCTCCCCTAAATTCTCGATTCCCAGACAACACCGACGACAACTCGATCCAACCATATCGAAAATCTAGAACCATGACACGCTCCGACACCACCGCCGTACCCATCTCCTCCTCCAACCCCCCCAAAACAACCGCAGACCTCGAATCCTACTTCGCCCCCCACCCCATCCTTCCCCGCACCGACCTCGAATTCGAACAGCGCTTCAAGCACCTAAAAGCCGCCTCCTGGCGCTGGGCCAAACAGTACTTTTCCCAGGCCGCCCAAGCCGAAGCAAAGAGCAAACCAGTGGATCTGCTCCAACTGTCCAAGCAGTGCCCCGAACTGATGGAATACGTTGGGTATGTTGCGTCGCCCGAGGTGGGGAAAGACTGGGAGAGTGTGTTTAGCGAGAGGAGGGCACCGCTGGTGTATGGGATCCTGGGAAAGGTGGTTGAGGTGCATGTGTTGGGGCATGAGATGTTTGGGTGTACGGATTCGCAGCTGAGGGCACTGAGGATGTTGGATTTGGAGTTGCTTTATGGTGATGGTAAGTCTTCAACTTACTACGATCAAAAACCCCCCCTAAATCCTTGTGTTGGCTTTTACTTCCCAAAACCACTACTGATTCCCCCTTGATACAGGCTTCACCCGCCAAAACCTCCGCGCCACCGCAATCTCCTCTTTTCTCCCCCACCCCACCTCCCTCCCAGCCCTCTACCTCCCCCACCTCCACCTCCTCACCCACTCCCTCGCCCACCTCCTTTCCCCCCTCCTCCCCAAACCCCACCATCAACCCAACTACCTCAACACCCTCTCCCACCTCCTCCTCCTCGCCACCAAACTCTCTCTTGACCTCCGCCGCTCCCCGGCAACAATCTACTACACCACCCCGGCCCCGGCCAAAAACTCCCGCTTCGACCCCACCGACTCCCACGCCCTCAACGCCCGCAGCCTGCGCATCCAGGAGCGGAAACACACCCGCAACGGCACGCTCGCCGGTAGAGACCAAATCGTCCGTCTCGCCTGCTGGCCCAATCTCACCGCCTACCGCCCCGGCACCGGCGCCTCCGTCGACAACGACGGCCAACCCCAGGGACTCCGGACCCGTCTCATCGGCCGCGCGGAATGCGTCTGTGAATGGAGCTATCCGCTTACGAGCCAGGCGTGTAGAGCGAATGGGCTGAGGGAGACGTTGCGGCTGCGAGGGGAGAGGGAGGGGGAGGGGGAGGATGGGGGGGTGAGGGCGGAGGTTGAGGCGAGGACGATGTGGGGGTTGGGAGCTTTGGCGGCGGTGGGGGCGGTTGTGGGGGGGTTGGTTTGAAAATGGGTAGGGGGGGGGGGGGGTTGGGGGGGGGGGTGTTTAGTGGGTTGGAGAGTTTGGTAGTTGCTGCGAGGGAGGAGTGAAACTAGCTTTTCTTTTACCAACTTTGACATTTTCTCATCATCAACATATCCCCTATCCCTCTCCTCCTCGCCCACTCCTCCTCGCCCCCTCCTCATCATCTCCCCCCTTAAGTTACCCCCGACAATCCAATCCACGTCCCTCTCTCTCTCTCCTCTTTCCAACCCTCCAACCCTCTTCCATTCAAATCCCTCATAGAGAAGAAATCTCCTTCTGAGTCAAGAGAATTGAAATAAAATCTTGAGTGAGTTAGTGAATTAGTGGAGCTTTGAAAGTTTTTAGTACTTACTTAGTGTGGGATTTTTTTACCGTGACGTTTGAGGATGAGGGGAGAGGGAGAGGGAGAGGGAGAAAGGAAAAGAGAGGGTGGGGGGGGGGGGGGAAGAAGAAGAAGAAGAAGAAGAAGGAGGAGAAGGAGAAGAGGAAGAAGAAGAAGAAGAAGAAGAAGAAGGAGAAGAAGAAGGAGAAGAAGAAGAAGAAGAAGAAGAAGAAAAAACGGAAAGAGAGAAATGAGAGAGAGAATGAGAGAGGAAGGAATGCGAGAAAGGAGGGGGAAAGAGGGGGAAAAAGGAAGAGAGAGAGAGAGAAAGAAAAGAAAAGAAAAGAAAAGAAAAAACAAAAACAAAAACAAAAACAAAAACAAAATAATAATAGATTCATACACCCTTGTGACATCGATTAGGCCGATCCATGAGGGTAACTATGCTATGTGTGTCGAGTGAACAAAACCCTCTGAGATAGAAAATCGCTCGCTGTCTATGCGACTGCTACACGCTGTCGAAACAGTAAGACTGAGACTATGTATCAAATTTGTTCGCGATGATCACATGTTAGAGAATGAGTGTTCTTGCCACTTTAAACTGTTTCAAAAGCTTCGTTTTCATCATCATTCTCGCTGTCGCTCTGAGACTCTTCGTGATCGAGACGATGATTCGATAGTCCGTGACATCGACGTCACGAAGCATTCTCGATCGAAGATGTGTTCAATTCGAGCAATGCATCAGAATATGCTTGACTGTCTGATGACTTCATCCGCAGACGCATCGAAGGCTATTCGCACTCGGAACGTTTCTCGAGTGCAGATAAACATTTAGATCTATGCGTTCAGTTCTGATGTAAATCATGAGGATGCTTTCAACTTTCTGTAGATCATCACGCATTTTTACTGTCTTATTGAACAGATGAGACCTTTGTGCCGGCGTTGCATTGATGTCTGCAATGCGTTTCTTGTAGTTTTTCCATCGAAGATCTCATTGACTTCTATGATACTGTGCAATTGCGATGTGTTCACTTGTTGCGATCAGCGTTGAGGGGCCGAGTCATCTGCGTTTAGGTTGTATCCTTGCGTCTTCGCGGATGGAAACATTCAGGAGCATCGCTCTCTTGATGATCGAGAAGCGAGGAATGCGATGATTAGTTCCCAGAAGACGGGCGCGTATGAGTTCGCATGCTCGTCGGGTCTCCTGTGTTCTGCCGTCGACTCGGCTACGTAATGTGGCCTGATCCTGTAGCTTGTTTAAGTGAACATGTAGCGAAGAGGTGTAGGGGAAAGATTAATCAAACGAAAACACAAAAACGAAAACAAACCACCCCCCCCCCCGCCTTCCACCTGAAACCCCCCCAAAATACCAAAACCTCTTTCTAAAAAAAGAAAGAAAAAAAAGAGGCTTTCGACGGGGAGGATGATGGTGGAATATTTTGGATGGTGTTTTGGAGATGAGAGGGGAGAGGAGAGGAGAGAAGAGGGAGCAGGACTTGTGAAAATCAAAAGACAGACATGAAGTGCTTGCTGATTGGCAAGATAAGATTCTTTAGTCTTTCGGGAAATATTTTTCATCCCATCTGTTTGTTGTTCTACTGTACATACATCACAACATCTTCTCAAAAACGCCTCATTCAGCAATCACACACACAAACCCAAGCTACTCCCCCTCCTCGTCCCACCTCTCCGCCTCCCTCTTCACCCACGCCTCCATAACCTCGTCCGCAAAAATCCCCTCCCCAGCCCCCCTGACCCTGGTCACATCCCCCCCGAAAACGGGCCCGATTTTCCCCTCCCACCGCTCCCGCCTCGTCATCAACTGCCGCGCCACATCCCCAATCCCCGGCTTCGTCACCCCAGCCGCCGCATTCCCGGTGCCATTCGCCAACCCGCCACCACCACCGGAAGCGTAGTAGTGGGAGCCGCCGCCCGCGCCGCCGGGGCGCTTGTTGTTTTTCTTGCCTTTGCCCAGCGTGCGCGTGCGTTTGAGGTAGGCTTGTTGGACTTGTCCGTCCAGGTCTTCGAGGATGGTGCTGTATTCCTGGTGAGCCATGCGCTCGTTTGCGAGTTCGAGCACGCGGGCTTTGCGCGCGCCATTGATTATGCTGACGCGTTTGAGCTCGGCCTGGAGTTTTCGGAGCCGTTCTGCGACTTCGTCGTCGTAGTGCGCGTCGTAGTCGGGTTCCGAGTCGGGGGCTAGGAAGCCGATGTGCCGGAGCTCGGCTTTGATGCGCTCGTCCATTTGCTCGCTCGTCAGTTTTGGGGTCGGGCTTTTCCAGGTTTGGGAGTTGGATTCGGGCATGAAGGTTGCTGGGGCAAGAGTATTTGCTGGGGAGTCGGTGAAGGGATCGGAATTGGAGGATGGGTGATCACTTGGGCCGACGCCGTTGGTTGAAGGGGACGCCGTGCCATTGGCGGTGGATAATTTCTCCTCCGCTGGCGGACGATTTTCGAAACGCATAGTAGAGAGGAGTCGGCTGAGCATTGGGCCAGCAGAGACCTGGTCTGTTTCGGCAACGTCGTCGTCCATATTATCTAGGCTACCACGGGCTTGGTTAGGGGGAAGCCCATCAGGGCCTGTTGCTTTTTCGACAGAGATGGAGCCATCTTCCTCGGCCCAGACTTCGGTGTGATGCTTCTTTCCGCGGCGGGGCATGATGAAAGGAGTTACGCGGTCACCCTGAAGTGAAGATTAGTCAATTAAAGATCCAAACATGTACAGTACTGACCCTCTCTTTCAAGAAAGCCATATCTTCTTCGGTCAACGGCCGAAGATAAGGCTCGATATATCCAGCGAATGTGTTGGCGTTCACTTGATTAGACGGTTTGGCATTGCTGAAATCTTTATCTGGAGGCGTTCCAGCAATTAGAAAACTCAAGTCATCGTGCGGAAAGTGCGAGACGCAATAAATATCCTTCTTTTCCTCGTCCGTCATATCTGCGGTGACATCGCGAATATGGTAGATTGTGGGATCATCAAAGGTCAACGGATCAGAGCCAAAGATTTGGTATTGAGGAATACTGGGCGCAGGTAGAGGTTGATGCGAGTCGAGCGAGCTGCTTGATGGTGAACGTGAAGGGCAACCGGACTCTGTGCGTTGTTTTGGTTGGGCAAGTGTTGGAGATGTAGCTTGTGAAGCAGGCGACAAAGGTGATGAACTCCCTGATATAGCATCGAGCTTTCGCTTTTGAGAAGGCTCGGATATTTCTCGGCTAGCTTTACGCTCTTTGGCAACACCTAAACCTCGTCAGCATGATGTTCTGGCACTCCTACTCTAAATCGGACTAGAAGATCCAGGAGACCTTGATATATGAAGGTCTGGTAAGCGCATGTGACGGCGAAGTTGCTTGAGCCATTGGGGGTGCATAGGAGCTGCGTATCAACGTCCAGTTTTCCCAGCTGGGTGGCATAGAGAAATGTACAAGTTGAGGCCCAGTGGTCTCATTGAAACGCAGACAAAGATGTTGCTTGAGCGGAAGCAGTGTCGTATGAAATATACAGGAAAAGCCAGTCCCGAGCACCGGGACGATCCAGACAAATGCTGGGATTCATAACTGAAAATGGAACGACGGAATTGTAGAGCAACCGCCATGAATAGTAACCCGTACAAAAGGAGAACTTGGAAGCCATACCTTTCGAGGGTAGACCCGACCCATCCTGCTTGGCTACACCATGTGCACCTTGTGTGAGAGGTCGTGCCTCTTTCATACTCTGCTCCTTCTTCTTCTTCAACTTCAACGCTTTTTTGGATGATTCCTTTCTTGATTTAGCTCCCTCCTCCTCCTCAGCCGCCTTCCGGAGGCTCTCCTTCTCCGCTGCATCTTGGGCAGCTTTGTCTCTTATCGCCTTTTCCTTTACACGTTCTTCTTCCAACTTGATTTCCTTTTGTCTGGCTACTAGCTCACGCATAGCTCCGTCGCAAGCTTGACCTCTTGCCTCTGCGCGCTGGCTTAGGGTCTTCAGGTTGTCTGCCATGGCCTCTAGATGCTTGGGATCTGGAATGCCACCACCACCACCATGTCGTTCAAGTATGTCGTCGTAGCTTATGTCTTTGGGTATTGCAAGATTAGCGATTAGAAGGTCCAAGTAGGCAGTGTTTGTTGCTGCAACAGTGCTGATGGGTGCGCTGATGTTGGAGCTTGGTGTTGTATTACGGCTATGCGACGATCTCCCCTGGTCGCGACCCTTGGTCTTGGTTTTACCTGGTAAGGGCGGCATCGTGACTTTGTCGCTCGCCGTTGGTCGTCGGTGACGGGATATTGTACTCTAAGGTGTTGAATATGCAAAGGTGTTGATACACGGGAAGTGGTGTGTAGCTTAGAGCGTGAGAAAGACCCCGCAGTTAAGGCACCCTAACTTCTCGACGAGGTGGAAGGGACAAAGTGATGCGCCGGTAGCGATTGAGATATGTGTAAGGGATTTTCAGGATGACTGTAGCATGTTCGTGAGCAGGGCTTTGGTATAGCAACTCGTGCACAATATCTGACACTCTGAACTGGGAATAATCGAGAGTTGAGGAACATGTGGGAAGCATTGTCGATGTTTAATCGCGATAAGGCTGAGACTCGCAGCAAGGATTAAGGCAGTCTAGCGTCAAACTCGCTAGCCTTACTTGATTGGTACTAGCGTATCCCGGGCCGAGTTTGTCAGCCTCGGCGTTAAGGGAGGATAGAACGTGGTTGCCTCAGCCCTCAGGTAAGAACGTGGCGGGAACAGGCCCGTCCGCAGTCAACACCCTGATGGTACTGTCACAACCTACGTACTCTCTTTAGACGCTGGCGGCGGCGTTGTGCGACCTCCAATCTTTACTTTCATCCTTCTTCCTTCGTTCACTGTGTCCCAGTCACAGTACTCGCAAACTATGCGCCCTTAGTTTTCGAGGACTGATTGTGAGCAAAGATGGGTACGTTCCATTTCGATCAGGCATCCTGGACATGACTCCGTTTGGTTGTTTCAACTTGTTGGAAGCAAAGACTAACGAGTAACAGCTGCTCAATCGATCGATACTTTTGTTCTTGCTTTCAGCGACCCAAAGGTGGACCAAGACTACAACTCGAAATCGCGGCTTAATGTATGCTATCTCAATACCTGGTGTCTCGGATCCTGAACGCTGACTGCTTTATTAGTCCTCAGTCTCTTTTGATCTTTTCATGGACGACGACATCCGAACATTATCTACCAATACCGAAGGCAGCGGAGATGACATAGAGGGATTACTCTATGTCCCTGATCTTGACTCCTGGGATCCTTGTGCGAACATATCTAAACAATATATCCCGAACCATGTCACTCGAATAAGCAGCTTGCCTACTGCAAATGCTTTCCTCGTAGCGTTGGTGCCATGGATATCGCAAAATTGCACAAGATCCTTCTTGGACGCAGCCCGCGGCTTAAAATCCCGTGCCCTCATAACCTATCTACCCAACTTGCAACCCGGCATTCCCCCTCCTGCGAACGATCCAGCATGGGCGATGAGCGACGGAGGGCAATGGAAGTCGTCCAATCAATATCCGGTCTACGCAATACCTGGGACTTCTGGAAACACTTTAATGCAAGCGCTGGGTCGATACTCTGGGAACGTCACAAGCGTCCCATATGGAGGCATTATTGCTGAAGACTATAAATCTCCGGACTATGTCCGACTCTACGTCACCGTCGGGACGAACAGCAGAAGTTCCCTACCAAGTCTCTGGGAGTTCCTGCTCATCGTGCTCGGCATCGTTCTGTTCCTGATCTTCATCACCTCGGCCATCATGCACGGCTATCAGCGAAAGCATCGGCAAGCCCTGCATCGTCGAGTCATCAACGGCGAAGTCGACCTCGAAACTCTTGGGATCAAAGGATTGACGGTCCCCCAAGATGTCTTGGATAAACTACCATTATACGTTTACACCCACAGTGAGAAAGACCTAAGCGACCACCCCACACAACCTCCCAGAATCCTAACAACCCCTGACCCCGGTGTGTCACCCTGGCGCCTGACCCCAACCCTCAACCCCCAAACCCGCATCGTCTCCGAGCCCCTCCGCCCCACCGCTCAACCACTACCATCCCTCCAACTATCGTCAACCACCCCACAACACACCCCCTCCTACGGCCAACCCACCTGCTCCATCTGTCTCGACGAATTCATCCCCCACGCCAGCTCCGTCCGCGAACTCCCCTGCCACCACATCTACCACCCCACCTGCATCGACCGCTTTCTCCGCGACCACAGCTCCCTCTGTCCGCTCTGTAAAGCCCGCGTGCTCCCTCCGGGATACTGCCCAGCTACCATCACAAACGCCATGGTGAGAAGAGAGCGGCAGATCCGGGAGCGGGCGGGTCAGAGTCCTCGTACCGAGAATGCGAATGAAGAAGGCATGCAAGCAGCGACAGGCCGCCCCGTACTCCTTAGCCACCGCCTCCCAAGCTTCCAACGCCAATTCCGCCGCCCCACTCCCGCAAATAGGCCTGGCAGACGCATCTCCAGCGCCCCCACCCCCAGATCCGTCGAAATGACCACCAATCCCACCACCACCACTAGCGGTCCAGCACTAGTGGTACAACAAACCATACCTGCGGGACTGGGCACAGCGGAGTTCGCACGGGGGAGAATGCTCAGTGCCTTTTCGGCCCATCATTGGGATCCGGATGATGAGGATCGAGAGCGGAGAGCTGGGTTGCCGAAATGTAAGTTTTCTTTTCTGAAGGCGTGTGGTGATGGGTTTGGATGGTTACTGACGATGTGCAGGGAGGAAGGCGGTGGGGAGTGTGTTTCCGGGGTTTCGATGACGCTGGCCGGGGGAACAGGGGTTGAGGATTCGATGTATACGGTTTGAACAGAAGGGTGTTTCTTTCGAGCGTGGCGTTTTGGGAGGACTGGGTTGGATATTCAAACGTCAGACTTGTGTGGGATTGCTTTCGGCGCACATGTGATGGGATGGAATAGGTTGGTGGAATTGTCCGAGGGCGGTGTGAGGGTGGTGTGTGTATTTTACATAAGGGAGGAGAGAGGGATGCAGGATGAGTTGTCAAGGGGCTATTGACTGATCCTAGAGATCTTACTGCTGTTTGACAAGATGTTGATGTGGCTGACTCATTCCCACCATCATTTTTGGGTTACAGTTCCATCGATCCAATATCACGTTGGTAAGTGAAAGCAGAGGCAGCGAAGAAATATTACGATTTCTTGAGGGGTTGTCGTTACAACATGAATTAATATATGACCATATGAGCTTTCTTGATAAAATTCCCGTTGTTCAAGAACCGAGATCTGCTACGAGCGCCTGTGTACATCAAAAACTCAGACAGAGCCCTGCCTCAATTCCCCTGGCTTCGAGCTTTTCTCCTGCGCTTAGTAGCTTGCAAGATAATACCTAGAGGCAAAAAGTATCAATACCGCCTTCAAGTAGCTTGATGCATGTTGTGGACGTACGGGCTGGTGGGAGCCGTCAAGGTCCTTCACGTTGCGGAGAGCCACGAGCAGCCCGCCGCTGGCTTTAGACTTGCCCGCGATAGTGTGTTTTACTTTTTGGCTTCTCCGGGACTGGGCGGGGTTTTGAGCGGCAGCGGTGTTGTGTACCTCTTCTCGGTTGGCTCCGAGGGATTCAGGCTTCGAGGACATCCGCGGACGAACCGGCTTTCAATTTCCTCATGGTTGATGATGAAGTGCGTCCAATCTCTCTCAACGATTTATAACATGCACATCCCCCCAGCTCTTCAATCTTGACATCAATTCCCGCTCACTAATCCCTAGCTCCGTGCATATCTCATCAAAACAATGCGTCCCGTCCAGGAATTTCTTCAACTCCGCATCCCCGATTCCCATCTCTTCTCCTTTTGCCTTCACTTTCGAGGCCCTTGAAGTAGCGATGGCGTATTTGTGAACCCGATATAAGAATCCTTTTATCACGCCAAATGTGATGAAGCGCCGGATATCGATGCCTTCGAGGACATCGGCGTGCTCCATGTACCAGTGCCTAATAGGCTGGCCTTGTTTGAGGGAGCAGTAGAGTTTGATGAGCGTTGTGCCGCTGAGTTCGCGAGCGTGGGGGCCGGGTACGGTGATGTACCGAGAGCATTCGCTTTGTACGTCTGTGTCTTGGACGAATTCTCCGATTTTCGCTGTAGGTGCGTACATGGCGCTAAAACTGAAGACATCGAGAAGAAGAACGCAGCCGTAGTATAGCAAGTGCTTGATTGCTTTTTTGACAAGTCTGTAATCCGCATCTGCTTTGATTGCAATCTGCCTCACGCTATTCACCCCATCAATGTACGGCAATATTAACAGCATCGTCAAATCCCAATTGTCGTCCACCAAACTATCGAGATGTACAGTGCTGAGGGGCACGTGGTGAGGAAGGAGAGGAGGGGGAGGGGGGTAGGTGGGGAAGAGCTTGATATTGAGGGTGTTGGAGGCGTCAATTGGGATCATGGATTCGCAGTAGTTGTTCAGATCTTCCAGAAGGATCTCACATAGCGCGTAAATCTTGCCTGAATTCGGGGACGATAGATCGCGCGAGAGAAATTGCGATTGTTCTTCCAACGTGCGAAACAGCGTTGCGAGTTTCTTGACTGGAGAGAGATATGTAGCAAAAGGCGCATCTTGGTGCAGCACAAGGCTGAAGCAGAAAGTGTAGGCATTGCGCGGGTATGAGGGTGAGAGGATGGTGATGGGGTGGGAGAGGATGCGGTGGGAGGAGTTGCAGAGGGTAAGGTTATGGGAAGTGTATTCCTGGCGGGGAATGATGTAAGGTGATATAGAGGGGAAGTGGAAGAAGGGGATTTGAGGGGACGAGGGGGATGGAACGATAGAGGAGGCGGGGACTTGGTGGAGGACTTTAGGACCTGTCAGGGAGATGTTAGTAGAGTTCAGTATAGGGTACAAAGCGGAGGTGGAACCTTCATTGACGTCGAAGATGCTGAAGAAGATGGCTTTGATCATTGTGAGGCTGCTGGTGCTACAGTTGCCGCAAAGGCACAGAAGTGTCGTAGCTACATGATTGTAGTGTAGAGTCAAGCCAGATAGCTGTTGAATAAGGTATGAATGTAGAGCTCAAACCCTAACCCTAAGCGTGGTCGCTGAATAGTTCGGGGGGCAAAGCGGGTAAAACACAATTGCATAGGGGCTCTCCCTAGGTTTATTAGATTAATCTCTTTGGTGATACTGCTCATAATATCTAAATGGGAACATAGCAACCCAATACCGTATACGGGATACTCAAAAATTCCGGGTTTTCCGTTCTTATGTGGACAAATGAATACCTCGCCTCGAAGCTCAATGGGATTCCTCAACCAGTACATTGATATGCCACTACAAAAATTTCGGCGTCCTGTAGTAGTCCAGATTGCTGTCAAAAAGGTATATTCTTATAATGCAAAAGTGTCAGCGTCCCGATGTATATCATTCCTAGACAGTAATCGTTTGCACAAGGGTTGAATCATTCTCTTTCTCCCGAACTTGTTGATCGGGCCCTCCGCCTCATTGGAAAGCTTTGGGGCCTTCTTTGTACGAGTCTTCGTTTGTTTGTATTCCTCTGTCCCTCCCATGATGACGTCCTCATCCTCGTCCTCGTAATCACATTCTTCCTCCAGGGTCTCACCCTCTGGATCCAGTCCATCATCCCCATCATCCCCCTCAGCCTCTTCCTCTTCCTCTTCCTCTTCCTCTTCGTCATCATTTTTACCTGCATATCACCTGCCGCCATTATCCTACGCTCAGCCCGTGCAACTATACTACTATCATCAGTGTCCCCCTCCTCATCTTTCGTACTGAGGACAGGCGGCGGCCATCTCGGATACCGGATAGTCCCTTCACTCGGATTACGAAACCCGGATTCTGGCCTGTTTGAATCCATTGCGGCAGTTGTCCGGCTGGGCTCCCAAGTACCTGGCTTCATCTGGTCAATCTCATTGCCGCGGTAAAAGACACGCTCGAGCTCGGGGTGAGGACTTGAGTTTTCTGTGCTATAAATTGTGTGGGAGTATCTTCTCAAAGCTTTGCGGGCAAGGTTTATCCTTCTGAAGAGTTCGGGGATACCTGGACGGAGTGCTGGAACCGGGCGTAGGCATTTGCGCACATGTTCGCGGAGTTCGATGCTGTACTCCGGATCGCGGCTTGTTTGTATTTCGGAGATTCCTTCGTTGTTATTGCTGGGGCCAGGGAGGATGAAGTGATGCAATGGATGGAGGGTTATAAGTTCGAACATGGAGGCTCCTATGGCCCAGAGGTTTGTATACCAGGATAAAGGAGTATCTGTCCGACGGAAGCGGTCAGGGAGGTCTTTGTATTTGAGTTGTTCCTCAATTGTAGAAGCTCGCTGGGCTTACCCTTGGGACTCTGGAAGCATACCGGTGGCATGTACTTAGGCGTCCCCGCGCCCCTGAGCCCACCAGGATTGCTAGTATCGGCCAAGTTGGTCTTCACAACAAGACCGAAATCACCCAACTTGGGGGTTGGATAAAAAGCGAGTCCGTTCGGGTTCTCGTCACCAAGGAAAACTACACGCGAGTCAAAACGAGTAATCAATGCGAAAGGAGGCCTCCAGTACTAACTATTTCCTGGCTTAATATCGCGATGCACAATTTCGTGGGTCCAGGGTGGGAGTCCTCGTGCATTTGGTTGTTTAGGCCCGTTGAGCATAGCCGATGCAGCCTCAACCATGTAATAAAACATCTCCCAAAGAAATGGTTCAGGAAAATGACGTCTGTTGCTGTCAACAGCGTAACTATTTGGTATAGCATTGGCACTTTACCTAAATTTTCGATACCTCTTGTACAGCTTTCTGAGATCACCATGCGGACAGAACTCCGTATAAATCCGATGAACTTGCTGATGAGGGTATCTTCTGTAGTCTCTGAGCTTTACTACTGATGGACATCCGGTTTTATTCATCTCCCGCATGATTTTGACTTCGTTCGGAATGTCCGGTCTCCAGCTGCTGCTCGTCTTCCTACCTTTTCCAATTCGCTTGACTACCATTTGCTAAAGTATTTTAGTGGTCGTTGATTGGTGAAGCCGCAAACATAGTTACATCGACAATGTTCCCCTCGCCATCATATTTCTCCCAGAGTCCTGCCATTTCAAAGCCTCCTTGACCTAGTGGCCTTTTTCCAGCCCACACTGAGCCAGAATCCTCAAGACCCGAGGTCGATCTTACAAATCGTGAAGCCGATTTTGTCCAAAGACTATAATCTACAATACTCGGAAGGCCTGTGATCCCTTCCTGGGGTCGGCGTCGTAAGCTCCACCTGGGGTATTGTCTTCGGATTCAGGTCCATTGAGAAACGATTCGCCGAGTAGCAAGCGTATAGTCGTAGACCCTGGATCTGAATCGCGCCGTTGCGGGAGTAAATGAGCGATTGGGAATCTGCTTTTGCTGGGAGGTGCAACAGGCGTCTTGCTTGGATCAAGCGCTGGCTGCTTGAAGTTCTTTTTAAGCGACGGGGCCATGATTCAGTCTTGTCAAGCTACGGTCTGGTCAAAGATCTTGAAATTCCCGCACCACTTGTCACATCTGAGAGTTTGGTGTGAAGGCTTGTGCGGTAAAGAGAAACCATCAAACAGCATGATGGAAATAAAATCGAAGACACTGGAGAGGCCGCCACAATGAGCGAGTCTGCAAAGCACCAGCTGCATTCATCAAAAGGCGGCATGAACAAAATGAACAAAGATAGGGAGGAATGAAATGCTAGATGCGGGGATTTTATGCTCACCAGAAGACTTGGTAGGAAATAGGAAGCAGTTCTTGCAGCTCAAGGTTTTCATGCCATTACATATGTGAAAAGGACTCCATCTGTTAAACATTTTAGAGTTGGTTTTGATAAACATGGAGAAATGTCAGAAGCTCGAAGTGGAAACAAGTGCAATAAATTTGGAACAGATGCTGGCCACTTTCCTCGTTGCAATGAAGACTAGTTTTTGTTGCATCCCTTCAAACAAAACATCGCAATGCCTCAGCGAGAGGATGTGATTTGTTACGTATCGTAGCCAACGAACAAGAAACATTGATGAAGAGTCGGTTTGAGCATCCTAGTTATCAAACAATCATTTCGTCGGGTCGTCAATCCATCCACTCCTTGTTACTGGCTCCTGATGTTGCGCGAAGTTTGATCTACTCTTCTAGTAATGCCGAAGACCGCATTGGTAGCCTTATGAGCCACTGCCATCCCATTGGCGGAGGCATTCGGGGTCGTGGTATGGGTTGAATCATACTGTATCTGCAGCATCATGCATGTTGATGTAAGAAGAACGTGTCAATATGTATTTCCAAATCGTGTTGTGCAGGATCTCGGATTAATTGGGAGATTTGTGCAATGAGATGAAGCTAACCAAGTCCATCACAGGAATCAATAAACTAAAGTAGAAGAAAGTAAAACGGTTGGGATCGACACGTGAGGAGCTGCCTTGTTACAGTAGAAGTGATTTCTCCTGTTCAGAGAACACATCCTCTGCAACTGTTTGCCATTGTTTCCTTTATCTATATCATCGAGGTCCAGTAGTGAAGGTGGTGTAGGCGAGTTGGCCAACAAACACCCCCCACTCCCAGACTGCGGTAGGGCCCCCATCGGCGAACCACTCAAATCAAAGATCAAGGATGACACTTACACAAATCACTAACCGAATCGCGAGCTGGACCGGAAGACAGCCACATCGGTCGTCCTTCAAGCCCAAGCCTTCATCCTACACCTATTCCAACCTGCAGTATCTTGCTTCGTACTCTTCTCCTTCAGCTTCGCTTGAGGAGCACCGTCCGCCGCAGGAAACTTGGAGTCCGCCTGGCATTGCGCACGGGCGGGAGGATTCAATGTCTCACAACTTTGTCCCCGCTCCACCACCTCGCCCGAAGAAGATTGGAAGTCGCAGCATATGGAGTAGTGCCAACTCCATCGATACGAGACTGTCAATCATTGCTGAAGATGTTGTACCTCCACCTCCATTGCCGGAGAGAACTCACAATCGATTCTTTAATCGAAGATGGAATATCGGCGAACCACCGAGGCACAGCTTCGAGACCCCGCCCCCAAAATACAGTGTCTGGGATGCGACCGGACCGAAAGGGGAGAAGCTTGGTGATGTGAGGAATAACAAGTATATTGCACGAAGAGGAGGATGGCGGCGATTACTGATCATTGGGATCCTTTTCGTCGCGATCACAGTGGCTTTGGTTGTTGGATTGGTTATTGGTCTGCGCAAGAAGAACAGCAGGTCAGTGACGTTGTGAGATGCTCGATGTGCGGTGTTCTAAATTCTATACAGCAATTCCAGTCCATTCCCATCAGCCTCGTCGAACTCGTCGGGGAATGCTACCGGCCCTTTCCCTGCTGGATCCTACACCTTCACAACTTTCCTGGACACCGTCTCTACCAATTGCACTTCCAATGCGGCGGACTGGACATGCACTCCTGGGCATACTTACAAAGAGTCTTCCTCCCAGGCTTTGGCCAACTTTACTTGGATCATCGCTACTTCCCCATGGGATAACTCGACCGATTTCACAATCTCTTCCTCTAACAACCCTTTCGCCTTCTCCTTCGCCAATGTATCGCTCGCACTAAAAGAACCAAACTCCGCAATGGAACGCTATACGTTCCTGACATCCGTTGACACTTTCACCGTACCACAGCTTGGGGTGCATTGCTTTTACAACGAGACAATTCTCGAAGCAAGTCTGTATACCAGGCGTTCCAAGACATACCCTGCCGCGCCATCCGGCTCCAGTTCTTCTTCGGCCGCCGCTCCTTCTAGCACAGGTGGTGCTGCAGTGGTCTCTAACGACGTGTTCCCACTATGGCAGTTTGCGGTCGAGATCAGTCAACATATAGCAGGCGGTGCTGATGTACCTGCATGCTATCAGATGAACAATGGTCAACAGGGCGCGCGAATAACCGACGGTCTCGTACCTCAAGCGGCTTCCAACAGGTGTAGCTGTGGATACAAGAACTTCGACCCTTGAAAGATGCAATTTTCCTTTGTTTATTGTTCCCACAACTTCTTGTTTTTGAGCGTGCAAGGTGTTCCGGGGGAATGGATTGGTTGTGCTTTTGCGGCTGTTTAACTTTTAAAGTATACGGAATAATGTTTCGTCAATTAGCAAGGGGTACATATGGGCTTTAGCATATGTTTATCTTTGGTCACGTAGCTTGACACTTCAAGCAAGCCTTGGGACGAGCCTGGCTCAACGCAGTCTTTCCCCTGGGATATGAGCATTCAATCCGATCATTCAAGAAACTCGGTAGTGAATGATCTCTTGTACATAGTCACGTTCAAATCCGAATAAAAGCAAACGCTCTTACAACTGCAAATTACTTCTATCTCATTACGTCCATCGGCAATGTTAAATTGCCCTCAAAGCCCTCAAAACAAATTCCGACAGATTACAACATACCCATTCTAGAACAAACCCCCTAGAAGACTGTCTCCTCCAGGACTTCACCACAACTAAGTCGATAGATGAGAGATGCGACCGCTACCACGCTTAAGCATCCCAACAGCCTCATTTGTCCCAGCTACTGTCTACGCCGTTAATAGTAGACAATGAAGAGAATTTCCAGCCAATGCTACAGATGCACTCGAAGAAAAGCTACAGGCTCTTCTCATGCTTCGTTCTCAAACATAACCCTGGAGAACCTGCCTCAGATCTCTCAGTCTATCTCTTCTTCGCCCTCATCCCAGCCACGAAACCAGTACTTACTCCTCCTCCTCATCGTACACCATAGAGTTGTCTTCTTGTAGGATCCCGTAGGTCAGGAAAGGATCCCTTGTCATAAATCCCTGCTGCTGATGCTCCCCTCAACGTCTATGCTGTCCTTGAGCTCCTCTGGGCATTAAAGCGGCGAGCCTGGTCCGTGCGTCCCCATTGTCTCGTATACTCCTGAAGTTCCTCTCGTGGATTCAACCTCCTGTTCATGATATTCGACTCACTTAGCAAAAAGCTTTTAATAGAGATGCTCTGTTGAGATATTTGACATACTTATTAAAGGACTCTTGGTAAAGACTCTCTTTCTGAAATTTAGACACGCTTGCCGAAGGAGGTTTGATAGAGACGATCACTCTGGATATCCGACACACTTACCAAAGGACTCTTGGTATAGACTCTCTCACGGTATCTGACACACTTGGCAAAGGACTCTGGAAAGATCTTCTCTCACGATATCCGACATACTTGGCAAAGGAGCTTTGATATAGATCCTCACTCTTAATATCCGACTGATATCTGACACGTTTATCAAAGTACTTCTAACAAAGACCTTCTCTCGCAATATCCGACACACTACCAAAGACTCCTGATCAAGATGCAGAGAACACCAGTACCACGAGGTCCAGTCATCACTGTGTATGGCCCGAGCTACAGTGATAGTGACAGCAATCATCGTCCTAACATGAACACCTGCTCAAAGGCTGATCCCAAGTTGTGGATGACCAAGATTACTACGAAGTGGGCCGTAGAGGAAGCAGAGGGTTCGTCAGGTAAGCGGGTACAGTAGTACTGTACTCTTTCGATTTCTGTTGTCCTCTTATCGACCTCAGCAAGCGGAGATACCACTGTCCGATCCGTGATCCTGTACACTAGCCCCCCCTCGTTCCTATCTTTTCTATTTCCAATCCAACCAGATGAAAACATCATCCCAACTGCTCGAAAACCGTCGTAGAAAGAAGTGGTGCCTGGCGAAACGGAGCGGTGCGGACCAGCACCACCGCTTTCCTAACCCTTACGAACGATCATCGACGCGCCTGAGTTTTGTTGCGGGGAAGGTTTTGTGGGGGGAGTTCTTTTGTATTGAGAGGATGGGATGTGTGGACGACTCGATCGATATTCAACACCCGCGCTTGCTATATATACGAACAGCCCGGTACGGTACGGCGGGCTGGATTGCAAGAAGCTGTCTATGCTTTTCAAATCCGTGGTTCTTATCTAAAAAGGGATGGATAAGATCGCTCGTCTGGTCTTTTGATAAGGAGGGATATTCAGCTGGGCGAGGGTGATGGATATGGGAGGTGGAAGTGGAGGTGTGGCGAGTAGGTGAATTCGTTCGTGTGATATTGATTTATACAGGAACACCTTCAGTCTTGCGCCTCCTCGCCATCCCCATCCTCGCCATCTCCAGCTCCAGCTCCAGCTCCAGCTCCAGCTCCAGCTCCAGCTCCGTCTCCATCTTCAATATACCCCGGCGCCTGCAGCTCCCTCCCTCCCTCTCCCTCACCCTCATCCCCCTCCTCACGCACCCACACCCTCCCCAACTCCCTCTCAACCTCTTCGCGCCTAGCCCTCCACCCCTCCACTTCCCCCAGCCTCTCCCTCAACTCCTTGACCTCCCTCTCCACCCCCACCCTCTCCTCCTCAGTCCCAATCCTCTCAACCTCCCACTCCTCGCCTTCCTCCCCCAGACCCAGGGAGAGATTAAACGCGTGATATTTTTTCAGGCTTGCGCGCGTGGATATTGTGATGAGCGTGATGCCCTTCTCCTTTGCTTTCTCGTACAGCAGGCCCTCGACGTCCGAGGAGACGGCGGAGGTAGCTTCGTCCAGGAAGGCGTAGCGGGGCTCATGGTAGATGAGGCGCGCGAGCGCCATACGCTGTTTCTCGCCGCCACTAAGCACGTCCTTCCACTCCTTGCGGGCGTCCCAGCCGCCTTCTCGATCGGGGAGATAACCGAGCCGGACGTCCTCGAGCACACGGCTGAGCTCGTGGTCGCGGCGCCCGGCGTCGCGCATGTCCATTTCCGAGTGCGGGTAGATGACCTGGTCGCGTAGGGTGCCGATGCTGAGGTAGGGGCGTTGGGGGAGGAACATGATGCCGTCGGTGCCGATGGAGCGGGGGCGGGAGACCAGGCCACGGTAGACGGGGAAGAGACCGGCGACAAGGCGGGCAATGGTGGATTTGCCGGCGCCGTTGGGGCCGGAGATCAGGAGGTGGTGGCCGGGGTGGACGACGAAGGAGAGGGAGTCGAGGAGTTCGGTGCCGCCGTGGGGGTAGATTGAAGGGGCAACGAGGGGGACGTTTTCGAGGCGGACACCGTCGTAGCCTTTGTGGATTGTTCCTTGGACGTCAGAGAGGGAGAATAGCTCGGAAGAGGTGCCGCGAGGGGGGTAGTATGCGTTTGCGTGGACGCGGTGGAGGGTGCTGATGAGGGTATAGACACGGGAGGTGTAGCCGGCGAGTTCCGAGAGGTCTTTAATACTATACATCATACGACCTCCGGCATCGGCGAGGGAGAGCATGAGGCGCTTGTTTGTGATGAACTCTTTCATACGCGAGTGTTGGCGACTAGAACCTTCGGTGGTATCCTTGAGCTCAGAAGAGCCGCCTAGCCCGCTCCATTCAGGAAGGAAGACGGGGAAAGACGTTATTAAGTAGCCGAATGCGGACCAGGAATACTTCAAAACGAAATCTTCGAGCATGTTGTATCGGATTTTAAGGCGGTAGATTCCCTCCATCCATACCTTTAGGTCTTTGAAGCCCTTGTCGAGGAAGACTTTTTCCATGTCCGCACCACCGTAAAAAGCCACCTCTTCTGCGTTGGCGATCAAGCGGGAATGGAGGCCGCGAAAGTCACCTTCTCGACGACCTTCGACGGCTTTTAATTTTCCAAAGGGCGGTGACAGCCGACGGAGTGCTGTTGCTGTTATGAAATAGTTGGCCAATAGACCAGTCAAGGCCAATGGGCCTAGGGAGCGGAAAAGCTGATAGTTGTAGACACAGATATCGACTAGCGGCTTGCCAATCGAGGAATACAAAGAGGCTGCCGAAGCTGTGAATAGCGTCACGTCATTACATATGAACTGGTCTACTCCTTGGCCCACGCCACCATCCAAGTTTAGTAGCTTGTAGTAATTGAGATTATCATTGAGGTATAGATCATGGATGTATCGTGTAAGTCTGGTGCGAAAAGCTATCGCAACCTTGCTTTGGAGGAATTTGATCGCTGCGTTGGTATAGGAACCGAAAGCTACATTATAAGTCAACGTGATGACCCTCTATTCTTCGTTCTGGGACGTACCTCCTATCCCACACCATTTTACAATGCCCCATAAAAAGGCTTTGCCATTACCGGCTACGAGGTCCCGGACAATTTCTCCATCCAGCCGTGTAACCACCAAAGACAGGTACGTCCGGAGTAGAAGGAACCCTCCTTGACTGAGTAAAAGACCCGACTCTTTGCTATTCCAATGTGGAACCATAATGCTCAGAAGACTCAGAAACTGGTGGAGAAAAGCAATGTTCAGACCAGGCTTTGTGTTCGGTGGAGGGACTTGAGTTTCCCCTAGACGGGCTGCCCGCGGGGGGTTAAGGAAGAGCCGTCTATGAGCATCAAAGGTCATAGGTTTCGTAGGGTTTATAGTGACTTTGGCGGTCGAGGATCTGTATGGCACGAAGATGGTCCTCGATCCATCCTTTCCTCGCAAACCAGAATTTCTTCGCAGCAGTCGTTGTGCTCGTGCTTTTTCGGCCTTTTCTTTCTTCATCCACCGGCGCCCTCCGTATGCGCTGGAGATTATAGCGAGTGTTAGAGCCAAAGTAGCTGCTAATCGCGCGGCGTTGGGTATACGTTTCCATCGTGACCGGAGAAGGTTGGCCCAATGCGTCAGGAAGATGAGAAGAGGGTCTCCATGTTGACGGAGAGTGGATTGAACAGCCATTGTGACTCAGTGCAAGCTCTTTCCACTTCCCGGTTATCGCTTTGGCCGCAATGGGGGATAGGTGGATCTCAACGACGTGCTGAGGGATGCCATGCTACCTATCTCACATTCGCTCGTCTGGCGATATTGTTGTGGCCGAGAACCATAACACAGAGATCTCAAACACCTTTGTTCCGAAGCGTGAGAAGCGTGAGAACGAAAGGCGGTTTGATTTCGCCGTTGTAAATTCACATGCCAAACCTCGGCGTCCAGGGTTCTCCACCAAAAGTTGCAGGGGTCCAGATCTGGGGTACAGTACCTTATGTAGAAGCAGTACTAGGGTACGAATCGACCAGATAGAACAATGCTTTCAGTTCACACTTTGTTGATCGGTTTTGAAGACTTCTACTTTCTATGCTATCTCATTAACCTAGAGGTGTTGGTTGCCTCTAATGAATAGAAGGACTCGCTAAGTACGAGTCCTTGCTATGCGTACGCCTCGCAATGCATCAATCATAACTATGCCACGCTAATCCGAAACATCATCAGAAGAACCGTAAATACACCAGCTTCTGATTCAGTTGGAGTGTTAGTCTGCTGTCAAGCTTTCACCTCTTGACTACTCCCGTTCATCACTTCGTTCTCCATAACGGCCTGTGCTGGGCTTGCGTTTTTGTATGACTGCGTATTTGCACCTTCCCCGGCCTTGTCGTCAATCTCGTCCAATTTCAATGCAATCCATCCTCGAACACCGCCGTCAGTGGCGAGGATCTTTCGGTCTTGACCGATCGAGGCCCTGTCACCCCTAATGGAGAGTTTAAGACCTGCTTCATCTTCCATATCGGCACTGGAAGTGTCCGCAACATCAATCCCAGCTCGCCTTGACACCTCAAGGATCGCGCGAGTGTTCAAACGTAGTGTTCGAGCGGGATCATCTGCTTTGAGGAATTTCTTCGTCAACCACGGGAATAGCACACCAAAATCGGATTGACTGAGGTGGGCAGAGGTGACCGGGTAAAAGATGTTGGGCGGAGAATGATGTAAAGATGATGGATGTTCTGCTGATGGATCCGCGGATATAGCATGCTTTGTCTGGACGAGGTTGCCGCGCCATTTGAAGAATGCTTCGCTAAGGATTGCTACAAGATGTGAGCCACCAGGCCCACCTGATGTGTAGCAGGGAAGAGGATGTTTCCAAAGCCATTCCGTCTGAGATGTTCGAAGAGGTAGACACCAAATATCGAGCAGACTGATTGGAGAAGAGGGGGTGATTTGCTTAATGATGGAAGAGGAGGCAGAGGGAACGTATAGTGGCTTATATGAGGCCGGTGTGGAAGCAGTCGCCCGGTAGAAGACGCTCTTGACAAATTGATAAATCGTTGCCGCACCAAACGAATGACCGGACCACGATATACTACCCGGATCATGGACATCCAGATTGAAGGCAAACATCGACAGCTCGCCTTGCGAGGAAGTCTTTCGGTCATCGTGCAATGCTTCGGCCGCCAGGTTCGAGACATTTTCGCCTCGGTCAAGTTTCAGGATCGATTCATGTATGAGATCCAATTCCCATAGCCGGATCTTCAGCTGTTCATTTCGGCCTCCCTCCACCTCTTTTGACGGCGTGTGTGGCATTGACCTATAATCCACGGCTTTGCTATTCCCATCTTGGCTCTGTACAAAAGAAATCGGTGCACTACCGTCTCGGTGTTCAGGCGCGACTACGACCATGCCATGGCTTGAGACGGAGCCGCAGATGTGACTGTATGCGTTCTTCGATCCACCCAATCCATGACTGAAGACCATAACGGGCCATCGCCGTTTCTTTGTGGGCGGCGGAAGCAGTCTGGCATTACGAAATGCAGGGATCGTCACGTAGGATAGTATGCTGAAGAACGGCAGATGCCTGAAAGATGGTCAGATTGCCCCTTGATATCCGAAAATCTTTTCGAAGACTCACTGAATGAAGCCCGAGAGCCTAGGACTTGCACCGCAGAATCTTGCATACGCTCTCAGGTTTTCTTTCTGTGGTTCTGGAATCCAGTGCACAGATTTGGGTGTTTTGGAGGGCGTTTCGCAAGGGTAAAAGATTCGAAAGCTAACAGTTGTGACGTTTGAATCGGGGCAAGCTGCAATCGAGGGAAGTTCTGTTATAGGAATCTCGACCGCATAGCTTCCAACGCTGTAGGGACCTGTGTAAGACGGAAAGGAAGGGGTAGGGTTGACGTGGGAAAGGAAAGACACCATCTTGGCCAGGATGAGGACAAGTCTCTGTTTTGCCTTCTGAGAAAGGCTGTGCGGTCAATGTTGTAGTACCTATGTACAGATTGCTGTGGCGAAAGCAAAAGTGCAGTTGTATACAAAGGAGAGATTCCCATTGCGCCTCCACGCTGAACACAGATAATAAATATGCCACTGATGGCAACGTCACCACCTAAACATGGAAGAGCACTGAAAATGGAATTCACGGTGTCCGGCTACGGTATTGCCGGCATCCGGATGCCTTCGGGGCTAGTCCTCTTTCGGGGCTAGAGACACGCGATACCGAGGCTCCCCGGAAGGCTGCTCGCGTGTCCACTTCAGATTCCCTTCATCTGCTCTGGCATCAATTTTATATTGGTATCTTCAGACTCAGGTGTGAGGATACTTCGTGGGCCATCAAGATTTCACTAAATACAGCAGTGTCAACTATCCTCTCCTGGTAGGACCGTTTCCAGGTGGCATGTTTACTTGTACAGGCTTCCTGGCCCTCACAAGACTCATGCCGTCGCCTTGTTCAACCATGATACCTCACAAGACTCCTCCGAAGCAGTCCGGTGCGTCAAGAGTGCCATGGTTCTGAGCTTCTTTTCTTTCTCCATCAACTGGAATTCAATTTCACTGGAGGATCACTTCGATATTCGACAGAGATTTAACTGCGACTCGCTACTCGTCGTTTAATGTTCAAGAATCCAGGACCAACTGATGCCATGCCAGTAGGGAGTGCAAATGGCAAATTGTGAGGGCTATGGAATATTCAGAGTTATGACTACAGGAATTTCTTATGGTTTTGCGTGCCTTGCATCCCCCGAAGTTCCACCCAAACCTTGTGCGCAAGGAGTGTTGGCGCTACTTTGAATTCGCTCTCCTCGACGTACTTGCTCGGTCGATCGTTCAGTGAGATTTAGGCAGTTCAAGACTGCAAGTACGGAGTGGGAAGACCGTTTCGTTTAAGCTGCCGTTCTTTGCGGATGACAATGCAGATAAGGTGCGACACACCTTCCACTTCCGGTAACGAGGTACACTACCCCGAAAAGGATGGCAAAGCTCAAAGTACTTGAGCAACAGTATAATACCAGCTATAATCCCTTCTCTCTTTTCGACTAGTCGTTGCTGTCTTGTTTTGTGTCATATCTCCAGTATGGCTCTCAGACTTGCCGTTTCTCTTTTGGCACTGGCCTCATTCATTTCGGCCAGATTCGCAACTACACCAGTTAGTCAACTCAGGAACGATGTCGAACCTAAACTCTCTAAACGTGGTGTGGATCCGGCGGCGCTATATCCCGCCTACAACCTCCAGGTCCCAGTTGACCACTTTCATAATGAGTCCAAGTACGCACCCCACTCAGGTGCCAAGTTCCCTCTACGCTACTGGTTTGACGGAAGTCACTACAAACCAGGAGGACCCGTGATTGTGCTTGAAAGTGGAGAGACTAGCGGTGTAGGACGATTGCCATTTCTCCAAAAGGGTATCATCGCTCAGATCGCCCAAGCTACCAATGGCGTTGCCGTGGTTCTGGAGCATCGTTATTATGGCACGAGTATGCCAACGTCGGATCTTTCAACTAAGAATCTGCGTTTCTTGACTACCGAACAAGCACTGGCTGACACCGCATACTTTGCCAAAAATGTTGTTTTCAAAGGGTTGGAAAAATATAAGCTCACAGCGCCACATGCTCCCTACATTGCGTATGGAGGCTCCTATGCCGGAGCATTCGTAGCATTTCTTCGAGTTCTGTACCCAGATGTGTTCTTTGGTAAAACGATGCTTTGGCAAAAACCGTGAAAGTAAGTTCTCAAGGCTAATTTGATGATCAGGAGCTATTTCATCTTCAGGCGTGACGGAAGCCATATATGATTACTGGCAATACTACGAACCGGTTCGTCAGTACGGTCCTCATGATTGTATCTCGACAACGCAGAAGGTTACGAATATAGTCGACAACATCATTATTGGCAAAAACGAGAAGGAGTTAACCACTGAATTGAAGGCTGCTTTTGGATTACAGGATCTTACGTGAGTCGACATTTCGGATATGTGGAAGTCATTTCTATTAGTGTTTGAGAAAACGTAACATCCTTATCATAATTTATATGTACATCATATCCTTTCGTCTATTCTTCTAGCAGACATGGAGGAAGACAGAGTCCGGCCCCTATTGTCCGTGATTCCTCTAAATTAAGTGTACACTTTGGCTTGAGTTCATACACTGGTTGTTGCTTGGCTCGCTTGCAAAGGAATTTGGTCTGTCAAATAAGTTGCTAAACTGTCATTCAGGTACAACAACGACTTTGCCAACGTCCTCAGCTACGGAATCGGAGGCTGGCAAGGTCGCAACTGGGATCCCGCACTCAACGACCCATCCTTCTACCAATACTGCGACAACATCACCGCCCCCTCCGTCAACTTCCCCGCCACCCCAAGCCAAACCACCACCGTCAAAAATCTCATCGCCGCCGGCGGCTACGCCAAAGAATCCCAAGCCCTCACCACCAAAATGCTTAACTTCATCAACTACGTCAACACCACCCAAGTCGTGCCCTGCGCCTTATCGGGCCAAACCCAAGACCAATGCTTCAGCAACAACAACGCCACCTTCTACGCCCAAGACGACCTCTCCCAAACCTGGCGCTCCTGGCCCTACCAATACTGCACCCAATGGGGCTACCTTCAAACCGGCTCCGGCGTCCCAAAATCCGAACTCCCCCTCATCTCCCGCCTCCTCGACCTCCCCTACGAATCCCTCATCTGCAAAGACGCCTTCGGCATCACCACCCCGCCCGACGTCAACGCCATCAACAAATACGGCGGCTACGACATCGCCTACGATCGCCTCGCCATCGTCGGCGGCGAGGCCGACCCCTGGCGGCCTGTGACGCCGCTGGCGCAGGACGCGAAGAAGAGAGTTAGCACGAAGCAGGAGCCGGTGATCCTAATTCAGGGGGCGGTACATCATTGGGATGAGAATGGGGTGTCTGCGAATGAAACCAAGGCGGGGTTGCCGCCGGGGCCGGTGAAAGAGGCGCAGAAGTGTGAGGTGGAGTTTGTGGGGGAGTGGTTGGAGGAGTGGCATCGGCGGTGATTTGATTGTTGTGGATTTGGAGGGAGAGGTGCGCTGGTGGATGGGTGGACTGGGGTTTGTTTGAAGGGGGTGTGATCATCGCTAAACTATCAATCTGCTGCATGCGAAATAAAAACCATTCCGCCCATGTACAACGTCTATATGCGGGATACGAAACGCGAGCTTTTGCATTTCCTTATCCTTATCCTTGTTCGCTTTATATCATACCACACCACACCACACCGCCTTTCCATCCCTTCCTTTCTAACAGATCCCCACTAAAACCCAATACCATCTATTCATCCATCCATTCTGTCGCTTACTATAGCCCAGCCTACAATGCTCACTCGAGCGTACACATGTAGTGGCGCTCTGGAGTCGAATCGTCTGCCCAGGGAGGCGGGTGGGCGGGTGGGTGTTGTGGTGGTGGTGGTGGTGGTGGGAGATCTTGTATGTGGACCAGGGGAGGTTGTGGGGGTAGGGCGCGAGGGCGTGAGGGCGTGAGGGTGAGGGTTACATTCTTGAGGGCCGGGGGTTAGTGTATGAAATTTTGGGGGTGTGTGAGGGATGCGATGAGGGTGGATGGCTGGAATCGCGAGTGGATGATGGGCAAGTCCTGCTCCGATTTCTTCCCTGGCAGCGAGGGAATTGGCGGCCACTTGTTCTTCCTCCAAGCTTCCGTAGCATATTTCCGATTTAGGGACGGAAATGTGCCAGTCGCTGTATTGGGTGCTGATTGTTCTGGAGGGAAGATGATCCGAGGGCTTCTCGGAGTGGTTGTAGTCGTTGGTTTTTTTGATCAGACATTTGGGTTTCAGGTCTTGGAATATCTCTCGTTTGGTGGTTCGATGTATGTTATGGTATTCTGGGTTTGTTATAGTAAGAATAATACGACTTGGGTGGTTGGGTGGTTGGTGCTGCGACTTTGCTGGTGTTGGATGGTCGTGTAGAACCCTGTTTCTCGTATGTGCATCGCTTTCATGAAATCAGTGTGTGCCGCAGTGCGCATGGCGGGTTATGTCAAGGTGTCGGCCTTGGCTTCTCTACTTTGGGGTTGATGCCTGGGGTTTTTTGTGAGGGCCTTGCTTTGGAACCATGTGGGAAGATGTTCGGCTTCTCCCCTCAGAAATAGGGGTGTGGGTGTAAGCGACAGCACAAGTCTGTCGGAGAGGGCATGACAATGAACAGTATGACGAGCTCGTTGGTTCTTTTCTAGTTATCCGTTTTCCCACTCCTGATGCTTCCGTTGAGATAACCCATATCTAACGTAGGCAGGTGTGAGGTTGAGTGCCTTCTATCATAGTCCTTGTCGTGTGGATTTCTCTAATGAGAACTCAATCTCGATATGTGTCCCTTTCCATAGCTCAGTCTGGTGGAGCGCACGAGGGACCTGAGCTTAGCTCAGCTCTGTAGTTGCTGCAAGCTCGGACGATTCGTGAAGTCCTTGATTCAAACGCACGGAGGAAGATCTTCGGGTTCCGTTTTTTCTTTTCTTTTCAGAAGAACTACATAACGCGCTGTAAAAGACTGAGACTCATTCTATGAACAAAAACAACAACCTCTGAAATTCCTCAGCATGTCATATTTCATATGTCTAAAAGATTCAATGTCATCAACCCACCCTCGCCCTAGCTCAGTCCGGTAGAGCGCACGAGGTTTCTGGCACTGCTGGGGCATCCTTCTTGGCTCTGCTCTGACATGTTGCATCGGCCTGTGAGGTCCCTGGTTCGAATCCAGGGGGTTAGACCTTCGGGTTTTTTTTGGCTTTTTGGAGACATTATGTACGATGGTAAGTGAGTGCTGAGCGGGGAAACGAGTGAATAACGGGGTGACTTCATGCATGGTAAGTGAATTTGAAATTATTTCATAAGGACACCTTGAGAATTGAAGAGACGATGAGCGGACATGATCAGTTACTAGTAAACCTCACAATGATTGAACACGAGCGACAAGAAGTTTGAGTTTCTAGAAAGTGAACAAGGCAGCTGGTAATGCTGTTCCCATGTTCGGACAGAATGCAGTAGCCTTACCCTGCCGGCTCCGCTAACCACAATACAATCATTATGACTTAGGTTTCCTCGTGAAGAGGCTAGCAACCTGTTCAAAAAGCTCTGTAATAGGAGATAAGGCGTGAGCTGGACCGATATCGAAAACCTCGGCCAAGCGATCCCGGCTAACGACGACCGCGTCCCCTTCTGGAAGGGCCAGCGTGACGTTGGAAGATGAGAGCTTGGGGGTTACTGGTTCGTCATCACCGCTGGTGTCATTTAGTTTGGATTCGATGGTTGTTCCGTCCCCGTACATGTCTTGAATACCACGAGAAGGTGCTTGGTCAACGTCTGCCACATTCATCAAGTGCATGGGCAACGATTGACTGCACGTCAAAGTTCTGACTTCGGCGGCTAAATCAATAGCGTGGTAACCTTGTTGTCCCTTGGCAGGCAGAAGTGAAGTTATGGTGTTAGGCAAAGAGGTCGAATATAAAGGTACGGGATTTGCAGGGTCGAAAATGGTGACCTGAGCCTTCATCTTCGGGTTGCCCTTTGACTTGTGTCCAAGCTCGGGCAGGGCAACAGCAAAAGTACGATTTTGATGATCGACGGCAAGGTGAGTCATGGTTCTTTGCTTCCCCAATGATAAGCCGTGCTGGTGCAGAGCGAAGCCAAAGCTGAGCTCTTCCATTACTAGATCGAATATTCGAAGCTCGTGGGATAGGGTGATCAGGTACCTATCAGTGATACCCAAGCCTATCAAAGGTCCTTTATACATACTCGTCTTAACCCATCGCAGCATCCCGTCGTCAGTGTCGAAGATCTGAATAATAGAAGTTGGAGACAACTGGTATCCGACAGCCAGCATTGATCCATCCGAAGAATACGCAATTTTGGCGCCTGATTGTATCGCAGTCGCAGATTCTAGCGATTGCAAAGCCGAGACGTGACGGCACCTCCAGCTCATCAAACTTTTGCCGTCCTTTCCTCGAACTTGTAAACCATTACGGCTTCGTAAAGATGGCTTCCATATACGAACAATCGCGTCATCACCAATCGTCGCGAAGCCGACACTCGAAGGATCGGCAGCCAGATCATCTACAGTGCCATGGCCAGATGATGTGTCGGATCGCGAAGCATGAGGATTGTCAATCCTTGATACCAATTCCCAGCTCTTCGTTTCGTCGTTCCATGACCAGAATTTAAGATAGATCTCGAGCCGAGAAATCTGCTCCGTCGCAACTCTCTCCTTATCAAAAGCTAGGAGGGTTAGATCCCGTCTGGGCGGCATCCATTCATCCACTGTTGCAAGCCATTGACCGTCAGAGCTTATCTGCATAAAGGTAACGTTTGGCTCTTGAATCACATTGGATTCAGGTCCAATGTTCACATCTGTAACGTTCGTCCGCGTCAGGGCCTGCCGAGATAATTGTTGTGACGAAGTAATGTCAAATGTCTGCAGGTAAACTGCACTATGCTCGCTTGAAAGTAGCTGTCTTGAGGTGGAGCTAGAAGGAACAGCAAGAAGCAATTGGCCCGGTCCTGTCGAGCCTACAGTGGCTGGAAACCGTAGGCTCTGTGTTTGGATCGAATTCTTCGAGGGTGCATCGACAGTCGGCAAATGAGGCAAACTGGAGCCAGCATTTCTTGCCGCAGGGATCTGGATACCGGAAACACTAAAAGTCGGCTGCAGCTCGGATGTAGACAGGATCATGGCAGAATTGTCCGCAAGTCGGATCCCATAGGAAGAGCCAGACGGCGACACTACTATGCTCTCGATAGGAGCAGAAAGATGGGGCAAAGGTTGTTTTTGGCCCGTTTCGAGCTGCCATATTTGCAGTACAGTCTCCAAACCGCCAGATATGATATAGTTTCCTAAAAATTCAGCTAACATGAACACATAATACATCGCTAATTACTTACCGTCTGCAGACCATTTTACTGAAAGAACAGCGTTCCTATGCCAGTGCATACGCTGAGAAGTTACGTTGGCTGCTTTGTCCAGTTTTGAGTGTCGCTCAGCCTCCTTGAGTTTCCTTAGTAGGTCATCGTAAATGAATATTGAGCCCTTCAAGCCCCCAAGGACAACATTTACAGTGCCCTGTGGAGTCGACTTCGCCAGCTTAGCTCTTTTCAATGAATATTCAGAATGCTTTATCTGAACGTCAACGCTAGTAATCCATTCGGGGCAATCGATGTCCCGCCATATATACGAAAGGTTTCTCAGTGGAACAGCATCAGACTTCTCTATCGATCCAATCATCAGAATTGGTCCAGATGTTGCTATAATGACCCGTCCATTCTCATACACCTTGAGGGAGGTCAATGGCTTGGGGTACTTGCGCAAAGTACCTAGATCGGTCTTTGCAGCATCCGCCCCTCCCACAAGACGATGTGCCGTAATCATCCATGGCCCCTCACCTTTCCTGTCAATTGTGTAGATCAGGCCGTCGAATTCGTTGTCTACACTCGGATTGGAGGCTCCTACAGAGTATATGGGAGACGATGTATTCCAGGACTCTAACTTTACACCTTCGATCCAGTCCCAGTTCTGAATCATGCCTGAACGTGTCGAAAGGTAAAGGTGGCTGGTGTTTTTAGGGGAGATGCTGAATGCCGTAATGCTGTCTGTTCGATTTATTCGTAATTTTCGCACAAGAACTGAGGTTGATGTTGAGTAAACGTGTATCGCAGAATCGTACGCAAGCAGTATATATCTGCGAATATTTGTTTTTAGCCACACAAGAGGATGCAGATACATGGAGATGACTTACGCTTCGTCTTGTGAGAACACCGGGTCGAGATCAAGCATATGCCCGCCAGTAGCCTCTGAGACCTTCCACTTCTCATTGTAGCCCTTATGGTGCTTCTTCCTTGACCGACTCCCGCCAAAAGATACACTGACAGTGGTTTCAGTATTTGCACCAAAGCCGCCTAGGTTTTCAGCTCGTGAGCTCTCTGCTTGCTCTCCCCTCTTCCTCCTCTTTTCTATTTTAGCCTCGCGTCGTCTGAGCGCTTTATTCGAAGGATCCGTCTCTGGAGCAGGTCGAGGGTGCTCCGTAGCTTTCGCTACGGTAGTGACAGCACGAAAGCCATTTTGGTTGTTTGTTCTTGAGCTCCTGAGTTCTTTTTTGTCCTTCCTTTCCAGCTTAGTTTGAGGTCGCTTGGACGCTTTGCTCGGACTCTCTACACTGGCAGCAAGTGGGGCATCACCCGGGGCTTTTGGTACGGTTTCGACAGTGCGTTGGCGATCTTCATGCTTTCCATTGTTCTCCATATGCTCTTTCACTCTCTTGTGTTTTGCTCCCTCCGCCGACTCAATATCGCCTTTTTCGCGTTTTCTTTTGGACATGATTATGGTGCTATTTCTATTTGGTGGAGGAGCATTGATAGGTTACAGGTCCTTCAGCAGGGATAGGGTACAACAGGATCGTCCTGACCGTCACTGGCATGGTCTGTGGAAATTGATAAGGCTCAACAATATTGAACTCCAACGGCGGTAGGGCTCAAGGAAATTTGTGGTTAGCGCGGAATCTGTTCCGCGTGGGAATCCCGCTTCTGGAAATGTTCGACGTCAATCCTAAGTCGAAACGCTGATTTCTTACCCACTACTATTGATAAAGGGCACACTATCGATTCATATTATACCTCGTGCATCGTTGCAAGTGCCCACAGAGCAAACCATTCAGCATGATTATCCCGGTGCGGTGTTTCTCTTGCGGCAAGGTGCATCTACTCTTAGCATGAGGGAAACAAATACTAATTTTGGGCGGAAGGTGATTGGGGATCTTTGGGAGAGCTATTTGAGGCTGCTGGATGACGGTGTGGCGGATGGGTAATAATTATACGCTTTGTACGACCTGAGAATTGGTTTTAGCTAAAACAAAACAGCGATGCTATGGATAAACTGGGCTGCAAACGCTACTGCTGCCGGCGCATGCTTATGACACACGTGGACCTGATCGAGAAGCTGCTCAAGTAAGAATATCGCCGACCTGTAGCTCCTTCCAGCTGATCGTGTCAAGGTACAACCCTGCCGAGAGAGATCGATCCAAAGCCCAGATATAAGAAGAGATAGAAGGTTGGGAGCCGGATTGGGTTCTCAGGAACATGTACAAGGACTACCAAAGCGAAGAAATCATGATACCAGGCGTTATGCGATTTAGGACTGGCCCTTTAACAATTTAGATGGGCTTGAGCGCACGCAGTTCATTATTCGTTAGGCTGATCCAAATTCTAGTTGCTACACTCCTCTCGTCAATCCAAGTTTCAGACTCTAGCTGGCACTAGAATCACCCGCCCAAGTTCCATCGCACATGCTATCACCCGCCATGTTCTCTAGCTCATCCACGACGTCTTTCTTGCTCCCACCGACTTTGACCTTGATGTTGGCCATATCCGTTCTTCTCCATTCCTTGTACTCGAGAGGGGCCTTTCCCTTGGTCGCCTCGATAAGGAAATGGTTGTATGCATGTCTACCTTCCAGGTTCTGTTTGGTGAACGCCAAGGTAGCCCCCCGGAAGCTGAGATTGCCGGGAGTAGAGGGAAGGTCAATCCGCCGTGGAGTCGCATTCGACTCCACGAGTGCCTTCCATGTGTTGCCTTGGGTTATTGCGTGGGCAACGCCTTTGAAAATTTTGTAATTCATCTTCGAAGGATCTCTGTTTTCCTATGTTCCACGTCGGTCAGTAGGCTTGCGGGGCAATTGAGGCTTCTTCACTCACCTAGAGAGTTGGTTTGTCTAGACAGCGATGCTTTTGGGGTATCGAGAAGGACGTGCAAGTTGGAAAACTTGCTCTTGCTGGTTTGGAGTGGTAGAAAGTCTTTGTCGATTGGTAAGAGGTCGAGCTCCGAAAGCATGAATTTATACCCATCCTGAGATGAGTGAAGACAATGCTGGTATATAATACAATGTGTTATATAAAGTCACGACAATGTGTGATATATATAGCGTCGTGACAATGGGGTGATATATCAATGAATAACTGGTATGTTATTAAGCCTGTCCTCGCTGTTCCTAATTTCTAACACTCTCAGAATTCGTGACAGTGTTTTCACTATTTATGTTGAGAGCTTGACAATGCTGTGTTTACTCTCGCACAAATTTTCGTTGTTATAGTATTTGACGGAGTGCAAGCATGCAAAAGACCCGAAACCAAATAAACAACAGAGCCATAGAGACAAGCGGGTACGATCGGAACAAATCAGTGGCTTGGGCTCACTCAAACTTGAGTGACACACTGTCTTTCTTCCAGGGGAAACTAGCATTGCAATCTGGTCTCCGCTCGCAGCTTATCATCCCATAGCGGAGGGCGTGGCAGAATTGTCTTTGCACATGACCTCTTTACCTGCAACCTCCAACGAAGCCTCCACTTCCTCCCTAGTCCCACCAACTCGCACTTTCACAGTCGTGATGACCGGAAGAGTTCCGCCATTTCCATCTCTCCACCGATTCAACGCTCTCCACTCCCTAAAGGACAAAATATCCGCCGTCGCTTGGAAGTGATTGTACCTCTCATTCTCTTCCGACGTCTGTTTCGCAAATCTCATCTCAGGGCCCCGGAAGTGGAGATTTCCTGGAGCGGAGGGGAGATCGACGCGGCCCGGGGGGGGGTTGCTCGCACGAGTCTGCTGCATGCGTTGTCTTGGATTATGGCTGCCGCTATGCCTTTGAAGGCTTTTTCCATTCGTGAGAGAGTGGTGTGGAAAGGTTGGTTTTCTCGGTTATTGTTTTTGATACGAAGAGATGATGGCAATACTTGTTGACTTAGGGAACATCAGATGGGCTATATAGGCCTGGGGGACAAAGCAGACGCTTGGAATACGGTCGAAACATCTCCTATCGCATATTCATGTTGCTTCTTGGTTTTTTGCTTTCTAAAATACCGTTTCAGTCCGGAATCTTGGCCACTGTAACCATTTGATATTTGAATGAATGAATTTAGGTCCTGAGAAGAAGCTAATATAGAAATTGGTTCGTCCCTCGTCTAGTTATCTCGCTGAATTTTCCTCGTGCTTCAAACAATTCATGTGCAGCTTTCAGCCGCCCACCTAGGAAACCAGCATATTCGGTAATGAACTTCAGCCTATGAATTCGGCATAGTTCATCCACTCAGCATCAGTTTCCAATGCTTTTAAGTCGCTTTCTCTTAACGCAATCGCCAAATCAATATTTCCATGTGGATCCTTCGGCATAAGATATGCCAACCCTTGACAGGGCGTTAGCTTCGGTCTCCTGACAAATTCGGGCATTCCAAGCAGTGGCCCAAATCCTCCTTCAGGGTAAACAGGTAAATCAGCCCAAGAGGAGACTACGAAATCCCGCTCAGGATGCTTTACATCATACCCTATCGTCCGCTTATCGGGCTCATTGCGAAGTAATGTCGCGAGGCTGCGGATAAATAAATCGTTAATTTGAAGCGTAACTCTGCGGATCAGGAGGGTGATGGCTGAGATCGACATTTCCTCTACCAGAGCCTTGATAGGCAAATGAATGGAGGCGCACTGCACCGTGTTGCCGAGAAAGGCGTCGGGAATTGGTGGCCTGAGAAAACGACGCCCGTTCACCGCTCGCAAGAGGGTGGTATTGTCGGTTATATTGAGGTGCGAAGAGCGAGCTTTGGTGATGGCTTTCCAGAGGAGAGCTGAGACGGCGTCGTTAGTTGTTATCCATGAATCTGGTGGACACTCTTTGGAGGCATCTGCTTTGAGATTGGCGAGCTTTGGGGCTGAGAAGCGGAAGTAGGTCCACAGCATAGGAGGGCTTTGGCTGTGCTGCTCAGGTTGTTTAACCTTTTTGGGGTCTATACGAAGGTCTGGGTGTTCCAAAGGTGTCTCTTCCGGCTTCAAGGGAGGAATGTATTTTCCGCGGTCGAGGTAAGCAGCCCGAATGTCGGCTTCAAAGATGCTTTCCCCTCTGCAAGATATTGCAAACATTCGTATTATCTGTCCTAGACCATTACCATCCACGATGTTGTGCATACCTGCAAAGCATAGGAAGAGACCGCCACGGACAAAGTTGGCTTGGATAACCAAAACAGGGCAAGTATCAGCGTCAGTAGGGTGATCTGGAAGGCCCTTCTCTGGCGATAGAAGGCTTCCATCTAGCATGGCCGAGGGGGCTCTGGCTTTGCTGATTTCATGGTAGGCCGGGAAGTCGCTGGAAAGGTGCTTGATCCGTAACAAAGAACTATTGGGATGCTCGTAAGGTACAACATGACACAGACCCGATTTGAATTGCTCGCCCGGCTGGTCCGGGTCATATTTGACTTGGCCTGTGAGAAAAGGAATTGCTCTCGTAAGGCTTTGGCATGCTGATTCGAGGATCGATATCGCCTTGGAGCAATCAACATTTTCCTCAACGGGAAAGCAGAGCATCATGATGGTATAAGTTCTCAGGAAGGCCATTGGATCAAAAGGTCCAAGCTGTTCCATAGTTGAAGGATGTCCCATCTCGACTCCGGATTGTTTTTGGGTGGGTTTGCGCTGAAGGCGAATGACCACAGATTTCAATAGAATAAATAGGCTTGCTATGGCGCAGCAAGAAGAATAGGGTAGGGATCAAAAGCTTCTCATCGCATAGAAATGAATCTCATGACTCACACAGCCAATGAATCCCTCTCCTACCGCTTACCATCTAGGTACTTTAGTTACTTTGCTTCTCAGATCTCAGATGCATGCTTACCTCATCGCATCAAAGCCTTGCATCGACATCTCACAGCTTGTGATTGAAACGTATCCTAGCAGTATCAATCGCAAACTCATACTGAACAAGCAGAAAACTACGGTGGAACAACATGCTGAAGTAACTTAGGGTTGGAACCCTTGTCGTTCAGATTGGCTACAGTCATTTTGGGTATGCTGTCACTTGACATACTCCTCTTGGACATCGGCCATGTCAGAAGCGTAATCCTTGTTAAACAGCTGAATGGCCTCGACAGTTCAAATTTGATCCAGTCTCTATTCGATTAATCATGTGCTTTCTCTGTAGAAATCTATAAAGGATTCTCTTCACTACTCCTGGTCAGATCAAGGCAGAATGAAATTTCAGTTGAGGTGAAATCATCAGGTAACTAGTCTCACCTGTTCGACTGTGCGCCTAAGGGTTCAGGGAACCGCACCGGTTTTAGAAGTGATTTCTGGTTCTTGGAATCTATGAATAACAGCGCGACCGACACTGCATGGAGCTTGGTCCAATCATCACTCTGCACTCTCAACTGCTTTTACAGAGAGTGCTACTCAAAAGAAAGCCGAAGGTCCTTGATGAACAAAGAAAAAGAACGTAATGTACAGCATGGCCAGGGGCAAAGCGTATCATGCTTTCTTGACTGCTCCCTGGATGTATTCGATGGATCAGATGAATCTATCGTAGTGTGTAGAGGTTGGAAGTACAACATAAATACTCGAGCGATAAGCACTGATAAGAAGAGCCTGATACAGTAAGAGAGTTCAGCATTGCTTGCAACTAGACAGAAAAAAAAGTTAGTCGAGGCCACTTCGACAAGCGAAACATCCTTTCTCTACACCTCTTCGTGATACCGGCAAACTGTAGCACTGCAAGCGACGTGCTGTGTCCTTACCAAGAATAAGGCCCGATGCTTGCTGTGGTACCCTGAAACTCCCATTCTCAACGATATGAATCTTCCAACCCTTTTGTTCTTTACATCGTGACCATCGCGTCCTTCCACTCCTCTACACATCTAGTCACATCCCCAAGGCTCTTCTTGCACTTTGCATACGCCACCTCAGCCTGACGAGCCGCCTGCTTCGCTTCTTCCATTGCTTTCTCCGCATCACGAGCCTGTGTGACAGCATCCACCATGATCGTGCCCAGTTCCAACAAACGCCGTTGCTTAGGGGTTGACCGCTCTGTACGAGCCGAGTCGAGGATCTGCATTGCCAGTGTGGTGGTTTTGGAGACCTCGGATGGTATAGGTGAGGCAAATGATGGGGTTGGTGGATTTTTCATGCCATCGTTCGCAGCTGCTACTGCTTTGGCGCGATTCATGGAAGCTAAGGTCGGGCGATGCATCGGGTGAACTTCAGAAATTGATGGAAACGGGCTTCCATTAGAGGTAACGCGGACTTGCTTGCCCTTTTTATTTGATCTCAAGGAGGATGGCTCGGTGTTTTCAGAAGAACGCTTGTTAAACAGGCCTCGGAAATTGGAGAGCATGCCCTTTGATAGCGATCCCTGAGATTTGTTGGATTCGCGGGCTGTCGAAGCACGCTTCATCGTTGGGTTGGTCGTATCGATTTGAGACGAAGCGAGACCTCCAAGACTACCAAGATTGTTCTGGCGTGTGTTGAACTTCGCGGCCGTGCCTGGGTCTATGTCATCTATTCCTAGAAAAGTCCGAGAAATTCTGTTCGTTCTACTCAGGGGAGATAGTGGAGAAACCTTTGCAGAGCCATCAGTCGTATAGTCAGGATGAGCTGTGTGGGAAGAGCTCCTTGGTGGGAAGCTGCCGGAACTGAAGGTTTGTGCAGCATGTCCAACCTGATCTGGGGTCGCTGGCAGGTCTAATGTTTCATCGATCTTGTTAGGCAGCTCAGAAGAACCACAAAACAGGTCACGAGCTTGGCCGTAAGGTTGTCTCGCTATAGGCTTCTCGTAATTTGCCTTGATACCTTTGCCGAGATGCTCCTGGAGAGTGATTGGCAGATAACCGGAAGTAACGGGCGTCGAGTCGCTGTATGCAGTACTGCTATCAGGATTTGGCATTGGGAATATCCAAGGTTCGTCCTCGGCAATTCTGACGTGCTCATCGTTACATGTCTGAGTTACAACTACGTCCGTGGCGTCTGCGCCAGCCACACTATCGTCCAAGCCCTCAGTTGCGTCGAAGAATGGATCGTCTCCGCCAGATGAGCCGGTATTGTTATGACTGCTTTTGGGCGTCTGCGCCATAGAATGCTTCTTCGCGTGACTGTTCGGCAGCAGGAAGCTGACATCAATACTTCTAGCCTTCTTCTCCCTAGAGTTGATATCAAACAGGCTTTTGCGCGAGGTAGACAGTGGGAAGCCTTGGCTTGAGGATGGACGTTGCACTGGTGTATTTAGTGATGCGCTCGACACTTTGTCTTTTGCCTTTACCAGCTCGCTGGCCACAGCGGCACGCCGAATTTCTTTGCTCCTATACTTGCTCGATTTTGGCTGATTCTCTTTGTCCGGTCCAGTACCCATAATCAGCCTATCCGCTGATGGCGAGATCCTCAGAGTGGGGCCATGTTCTGGCGAAGTCATAGAGAGTCGCTTGATCTCATAATTTTGCCTTGGGGACTCTTTGATCGACTGGAGAGCTACCGAATGATGAGTACTCTTATCTTCGTAGATGCTGAATTCGTCGCGGAAGACCTTCTTAGGCTGAGCAAATTCTTTCTCCTTAGATTCATCTGTTGAGTTCTTGATAGGATTAGATGTATGGCGAAGTACTGGAATCGAGCTACGCCTCTCTCCAATGATCTGGGACTTCTCACTATCAACGGTCACTGCCACGGGTAATTCGTGTGTTGCATGTGGAACGTCTGGCACGGAGCGAGCGGGTGGCTTAGGTGCAAACAACGGGCTCGAAGCTCTGGATTCACTCCGGAGGCTGCCACGACTACTTGGACGACGATGGGTTGGGCGCCGGCTGCCAGCGACAAACTGTGCAGGAGCCCGGTTGCCGCACAAAGAGTCTTTAGACGACTTCGATGCAGGAGGACGAGCATTAGAAGGACTGACTGAGCGATAAATAGGACCTTTGGAGGCACGCAAGCTACCTTCGCTATCCTGAGTAAATGGTTCTTTTACGTTGGTAAAGTCAGTGAAGCCCATGATTTTGCTCCTTCCGGTTGGATCCTTGATCAATTTGCCAGCTGAAAGGCGAGCACGAAGAGATGACGTCCGGGTCTGGCGTGGTTGGTTGGTTGGCTTTGACTCCTCGGCCGATTTCTCAACAGCTGCAGCACCTGCTGAACGGTCAGGAACATACGTTCCCAATGTATTCGGCTTTACTAGCTGAGCTGGTGCAGTGTCACGGTTCTCTGTCTTCTGATCCGGATTCACGGCAGGGTTTCCCGTATCGTTTACGTCAACACTAGTGTTGAATAGGTTGGGTGGATTTGTAGAAGCAACTTCCTTGCGTTCGACCTTCGGCATTGACGAAGCTTTCATTTTGGACCCTTCTGGCTTCGATATTGGGTGGTAGGCTGCACTAGGCAAGACCGGGTATCGTTCCCCTTGACGGTGTGTTAACTTTGGGGATCCCCTACTGCTATCCTGGTGATTCAGTTGGCGGAGCTTATCGGGCGTCGTAGGTTTCTCTGGGAACAGGACTGGCCATTCCTCCTCATCGTGAGGCATACCCGGTGGGGAACGGCGTAAAGGTTTCTCGCTTGCATCGATAAGGCTTCGAGCCTCTTTGGTTGGACTAGCTTTGACCATTTGAGCGATTGGAGGGCTGGGAAGGGGCTTGTCAGCTATGGTGGTGTTTGAAGCTTGTGCCGAACTCGAAAATGGAGAGTCTGGAAGCTGCCCGCAAGAATGTATAGCCAGCTGGTCGTCAAATTAGTGTTGATCCTCGTTAAGACACTTACTCGACAAAACAAATCATCACGTACCTTATCTGGAAAGGTAAGTGCCGAAGGAGTCTTAGGATGCTTCAAATTGCCTTCCTTTCTGGATCGGGGCGTGGGGTCTCCTGTACGATTAATACCTACCCGCTTCGCAGCTGATACCATCCAGCCGCTACCCTTGCTAGACGTGAGCGACGACGGGGTCGGAGTAGTATCGTAGGCTTTCTTGGATGATGGAATGCTTTGTTTGGAAGAGGAAACTGTCGGTGTCATGAAGTGAGGCGATTTGGATTTACCGAGGTTTTCGCTTGATGCTGGTGACTTTAGGGCTTGCGAAGCCATCATGTCACCCGATTGACGCTTGATGGCATTATTTGCCTTGGCCGTGATATCGGTCAGTGTACCCATTTTGGTCGAAGGAGGGTTAGACACGTAAATGTGCTCCGAAGACGTAAGTGTTCTTGGGAATTAGAGGGCACTGTTTCGAGTACTTGATCTTTTGAGTACAGAAGCTCTTTAAAGGAATGTAATGAAGGCTATTGCTGCCAGTCAGGCAACAGTGTCCATGATGAGGAACATCGACGGCTTAACCTGAATGTTGTGAAGCTGGTTGGAGAGAGAGACATGAAAAATAAACAAAGGGGAAATTCTATAAACAGACGCGCCCTACGCCTACCAACGATCGATGATGAAGAATACCCAAGGCTCGGAAGGGTATCGAACTGTGATTGGTTGTGGCTTATGGACATATAACACAATCCGCACTCACGGCACCACCCTAAACATGCATGCAATCACCGAACTCTTGTACTTTCCAACGTGTTTCCAGAGTCGAACAGCAACCAGCAACCACATTTCATGAATGGTTACTCAGTTCCATGTCTGCTAGCACATCAGCCAAGAATACAATATGCCATCACTAAGTAAACCATGGATCTATCTCCTCTCTCTTTCACTTGTGAACAATATCATGAGATTGTGAGGAGAAGGTTAGAATGCCAATAGACAGCTGCCATTGCAAGGATATTGCAACTTAGCTTGTCAGCCCCAATCCCAGCCCATAAAAGCAAACAATATCCCCAAGATGGAAGATTGTCTTGAATCACGCATCAGGATCGATTCAGGAATCCTCATCAGCCGCTCCCCATCACAAAATCATCCCCTTCCCCAACTCTGTCTAATTTTCTCTTCTCGCCACCTGTAAGCCCGCCCTCTTCATTGTCGCCGCCAAATTCCACGACCTCCCACTCCACCTTCGTTTTGCCATCTGCGCTAGTATGTCCCCCTCTCCTTCTCTTCATCCTGCCCAGTTCGCTGCCTTCGATCATCTCCTCAAACCACGGCGTGCCCCTTATTTCCCTACCATGACCTGTCCTTGTAATGTTGGTGTTTTCATCTGCTTCTCTATTCCCTGACAAGAAACCTGCGGTCTCCAAAGCCTCCACACTCTCAGTTCTCAGGCTGCCCAGACTAACATAAACCCATTCGGCCTCCTCTATGGGGTCTTCGCTCCAGTATGTTAATGGAGTACCGCAGAAGCCACAGAAGTGCCGCTTGGTACGAGGCGCGTGTTGCGGGGTGAATACCCGGCGGATTGTATTATGTGTCTCATCAGGGTAGCATGCGTGAGTGGTACTGCGTATGTGCGAGAGTGGGATGCGTAGGGTAGGCGCTCGACCTACACTATTCGTTAATAATAAGGAAGGAAATGATGGTGGAACTACCTATTTACCAGACGCAGCTTCGTCATGGAGGACCAGTTGTAAGGAGTCGTTGGCCAGTAATGGGGTGAAAATCAGATACTGGTTTCGTCCGCAGGAGCAACCTCCTTGGAGCGGAGATTCTTGGGTCATTGTATGTTGTTGCGATGCAAGAAGCCAAGTTATGGATGTACGCTTTATCTTTCATCAACTGAGCTTTGGATGGATCATGGTAAGTCAAGTGAGGTGCATCTGATGAGGAAAGACGGTGACGTTCGAAAGGCGAGTGAAGGGCAACCCTCGTCCCGCATTTTCTGCGCAACTAGATATCATCAAGTCTCCGCGACAAAATCACAGTTGGTCCTCTCGTTGTAATACGTTGAATTTAAGGGTTATATCGAAATGTTCCAGACTCATTCTAAGACGTGGTGATGAGACCAGTCTCGGAAGACATTTCGGGATAGATACGGTAGCATTCCTGCGTACGGAATAGATACTACGGGCTACGTGATCTGACTGTTTGCCAACCAAATCTCAAATGGTACTGTTCTCATGTGGTACGAGTACATGATTGGCGAGAAACCAAGCTGGGAACAAGCGATGGTCCTAAATGTCCCAGTGTTCGTAAGGTACTTCGCTACTCCGTATGGGGGTTCTTTTACCAGCAATGCTTTAACAGAGGTATGAAAGATATAGCAAGGAGCCCCCAAGACCATAGACCGAAATGCACTTCTATGATCGTCTGAACTACTACTATTGTACCAGATAGACGTGAAGGAGAGTAAGACAATCCAAGCGCAGAAAATTTCAAGCAGCGGACTGGTTCCGCGCTGTCCCACCGAACTTCACATTCAGGAATCGCTTATTGCATTTCCTCTCTTTGGATTTTCGTCTCACATCTCGTCAAACATCCCGAACCGCTGAGAAGGTCAGCATGGCGCAGAGCTACAAGGCTCTGAAGGAGGGTTTTGTCTCTAATCTGTCAGGAGGAGAAGTTTCAGAGGTCAACTATGTGACAGCTGTAGCTCCAGTACGTTCGATTGGAATTTTGTCTTTGCTAGAGCTGATAGGAAAATCTCTCTAGGCAGCCGTTCTTCTTTGGTCAACTCTTCAAAGCCGTCAAGGGCTTTTCGTCAACTATGGCCCAGCAGCATTCGTGACCGACTTTCTCCTCAACGTCGGAGCAATTCTCCTTGCAACGACATTGTATTCTTCAAACCCAATACTTCTCAACATTTCCCTCATAATACCCGCCTGCTTGCTTTACATGCTTCCTACAGCGTCCGCTCGCCAAAAGATGTCTTCAAAGCCAGACAGTAAAGTGACAGGGCAAGACCAACCAGATCCCCTACCAGTCCGGCCTTTTATCACGTCATATAGAGGAACGATGATTGTTATTACTTGCTTAGCAATCCTGGCGGTTGATTTCAGAATCTTCCCAAGACGCTTCGCTAAAGTCGAGAATTGGGGTACCTCATTGATGGATATGGGAGTAGGGTCTTTTGTGTTCTCTTCCGGGGTCGTTTCAGTTAGGCCAATCCTGAAAGATCGGCTTGCAGGCAGAACACCGTCTTTAGGGCTACAGCTGTACGCAACAGCGAGGCACTCTGTGCCGTTACTCGTTCTTGGCTTTATCAGACTATATAGCGTCAAAGGTCTGGATTACGCAGAGCACGTAACAGAGTATGGAGTGCACTGGAACTTCTTCTTCACTCTTGCTCTTTTACCGCCATCAGTGGCACTGTTCCAGTCATTGAATTCGTTGGTACCCTCAATTGCACTACTTGCGCTACTTCTTAGCATGGTTTATCAAGCATTACTCGAGTATACCGGCCTCAAAGCGTACATTCTTGCGGCACCACGCACCAACCTACTGAGTATGAATCGTGAGGGTCTATTCTCGTTCCTTGGATATCTGGCCATATTCTTGGCAGGCCAATCGGCAGGCTTCAATATACTTCCACGCAATTCAATCGGAAGTACTAGTAAAAGTGACCCTTTCAAACAGAGAAAGCAGCTGCTCGGTCGCTTAATTCTTTGGTCAACGGGCTGGAGTTTGCTATATTTTCTTGCTACATCATATAATTACGGCCTTCATCTCAGAGTGTCCCGCCGTCTTGCAAACCTTCCTTACGTACTTTGGGTGTCGGCATTCAATTGCGCACAAATCACATGTTTCTGTGTTATAGAAACCTTGGTATTTCCCCAAGTCTATAAGGCTACTCACCGCACGTCGGAAAGAAAAGAGTGCGATAGGGCGACCAGTAAAGTGTTGAAGGCTTTTAACAGGAATGGGTTAGCTATATTTCTACTGGCGAACTTACTCACAGGTCTAGTCAACATGACTCTAAATACTCTCAGTATGGGCCGAGAAGAAGCTATGAGTATATTGTTAGGGTATGCCTCAATTTTGACCGTCGTCGCTGTCAGTCTGGATTACATGGATCTTTCTATCAAGTTGTGATAGAGTTGTGATCAAACTCTCGTGTTCTCTACTGTCTGCATAGGCCACTAAGGTAGGTCGCCATCTTGCAAGCGACATACACGAACTTTGACCTTGGCAGCGGCCAAGAACAGAAAGTGACACAGCAACACCTCTGTGGGTCAAGGTTAAGCAGAAAATCCTATTCTCCGGAGACGCATATACCAGATGAAATCTGAAAGAAGAGTGCTATACATCAAATTCCGTCCACTTCCGGTACAAGTTGTAGATACCGACTTCTTTGACCATCACTGCTAGTTCCGACACTCGAGATTGTGCTAGCGCTGCTAGACCTGCGTCTGGCTGTGGCGGCTTTAATGTCATCTGCGGTGGGCATTGCGTCTTCGATGTGTGTGCAACGGTCCGAGTCTTTGAGTGGCCGTGGTTTGGGCATCACATATGTTGTGGCAGGAAGAAGTTCGAGGAATTGAGTGGACGGAGCTCTGCCGGATTGGGTGTGGGAGGATGAGGTCATGTTGAAAAGCAATCCGTAGTGACAAGTGGTTGACTAGGGGAATGGCAGCGCTTGTGACAACGAAAGGCTTTCTTGCAAGCCTGGAGTTCTATTGCGAGGGAGATGCTTTAGAAGTGTATCACATGTGTAGAGTAAAGAGCATGCAAGGACGAGCGGATCTTATATGCATACTTGAGACGCTACGTCCAACTGTTGCTTGGTGGTATTGTGGTCAAGAAGTGGCTGTGACCTGTTTCGGTTTGGTCTTAGCCCAGTACGGGTAGGTATGTCAAACAAAGGATTTAGGAAGACAGGAGTTATTTGGAAGAAAGTGTATGGGGTAGATGGCCTTGTTGGCAGTTGCGGATCAAGGGAACAGGGAGCAAAGTTTCGTGTGGAAGGAAGTCGTAGACAGCATCGCATAATGCCAACGACGATGGGGCGCAGTATCGCTATCTTAAGCTATCCAAGGAAGTAGATATACCACAGCACCATCCATAGAGGGGCGGTATCAGCCAGGAAGTGCGGCAAACGTTTCGATGCTGAGTTGGTGACTCGTAGTGGTGCCCAAGATCTGGCCCACGTCTTTGATACAAGGATGCGTTATCCCGCACCTCCACGATTCACGGAGGAACGGTTCCACAATACCAACGTCCGCTGTGCCTTTGAGTTGCGATCCTCCTGTTGAGTCGTATATAGGTGTCATCTTAAGAATGTGTCGCCGTTGGAGTTTGGACCAGTGACAAACCGGTGAAGCTGCAACGCAATGCAGCCACCATCTCACAGAATACGATCACGGTACACAGCATACCCGTAGCCGTTTGCGATGACGGGCACGTAGGAATACGACATTCGGAAATCTGCTTTATCTCTACCGGTTCCTCAGGTTCTGCAGCCCTTCCATGTGCCCAGATCTCCAGGTCTCCGTGGCCAGCCTGGAGCCAGGCACCAGGATAGCGACATCAAAGGCTTCAACGTCTTGCAAGTAGGCTATCAAGTAATTAGCCTCAAAGTCACAAGACTTCACATTGATGCGTGTTCTTGCGCAGATCTGATCCTAGACCGACGCCAGCAATTGATATTCGAAAAGCTACAGGGAATGCAGTAAGGCTTCCAGGCTAGCTGCCTTGCCGTGGACCTCATCCATTCAGCAACAACAGTCTATACACGAATCACAGCAATCAGGAGTTCATTGCGGAAGATATCGAGCGCCAAATTCTCTCACACTACTGAGCCCTTTTGAGATTAGCTTGCACCAACGGTCTGCAGGTTCGCGGGCCCCCCGAAGTCAAAGATTCAACATGGCAAACGCAGATTGCTCCTGCGGCTCACTGCTATTCGTCCGAAGCAGCCGCCTCCAGAGTGACACAGCTGTCTTGACTCTGGATGTTGAAACGGCTTGTCACTAGGGCACGACTCGGCCGAGGACACAGCGTCCTCTAAAGCATCGACACGGCACTGTCAAAGCCTTGTTGGACCTCATAGGCAACGGTCATGACAGCAAACAAATTCAATGGGACGGTAACGACATGTCTGTCCTGACCGCTCAGGCTCAAGGAAAGCTGTTGCCCAGAGATGGCGCTTGCATTGGGAGCGGCCAATGGGGTTGACCGGTCGCTCTCTTTGACCTCCTGCAATAGCCCCCTCGATCTCGTTCAGCAGCACCTATCAAGCCCAACAAACGCCTTGTTCTTCAGATAACTGTAGGTACCTTTAGGGGTACTTCTCTAGGTAGACTACAGTACGTCAAGTCCTTACTCCCCCCCCGCAGAAGCCTACTCTAGCGAGACGCAAGGACATCCCTGCCGTGCCCTACCTTACCTACAGATTATGATCCTCCCGATCCATCAAATCACATTGACCGAACACAAAAGTCTCTCTACTTACCTCTGTACTTCTCATTCCCGTGTTACTATATTATAACCGGTCCATATTTCTCCAGGAATTTCTTCGTCACACCATTTCAGATCTTTCTATCCTTTCAACTATGTCTGCGGCCGCTTGTTGACTGAGTGTGATTAGACCCTTTGTACCACCTACAGAATTGCATTAATCCTGTGAGACATCTATTGTGATCTAACACATGTTAAACCCTTCCTCTGCTTCTTTTAATACGGCCTCTTGCAGTACAACGTCTCATTGCTGGCCCGCTCTTTTCATGTTCGTGTTGCGAGACGTTAATCGCTTGAACAGCAGTGAGCCGTCTGACCGGGTCATGTCGCCACTGGTTATATAAACTTCGAATCCGTTACCTTGATTCAAGAGTGGATCTAGTTTTTCGACTTTCTCTTTCCCTAGCATCCAACGGAGAAGTAAGTTTCTATTCATTGCGCCGAGCCCACAAGTTAATGGCTGACGTCTTTTTGCTTTAGGTTAGTCTAAGCTCAAGAACTTCCCAACAATATCTTTCCAATCCCAACCCTGGGAACTGAAAGCCAACATGTGTATTAAAGTTGTACATAAGTACAGCTGCGGGCACCGTCTTGTCGAGACTGCGAATTGCGCCAATTGCAAAGCTGGTGGATGCAAGGGAACAAGCGAGAAGGTCGTCACTCATGCGGAAAAATGCGATAAGTGTGGAGGATAGTTAGTCATTTTCTAATGCTCAACGGTTTTAACTCTCAGCTTACCAAGGTTGTGCAGATCCACCTTATAGCTCCTCTGGCATTGGCTTATGATACCCGAAATCGATATGAAACCAACAATTTACCGCTACTTTGACAACGAAACGATCGACGAGTCTTTACGAGCATGGACGATTGAGCATCGCAAGCATGATAGGCGCTGGGGTTACGATACCGTTGGATCATCTGGGTGGACCTGGGTCAAGAGAAGCATGGGCAGAAGTACCTCTACATCTCTGGCGGGGACCTAAATCCTTTTATTACATCCACCATACGCGAGTATTTTTGTCTCGAAAGCGGCCTTCCTCTTACATAATTTATGCAATCAACATGATAAGCGTTTCCACACCTACCATAGGCGCTGTGGCTCTACACCTCAACAAGCGCCATAGGTGGGATGCGGTGGATGCCTACGGAGAAATTCTCAAGAAACCCTAACGCATGTCCATGTACAATGCCACTCTTTATGCATGGCCAACGGAGTTCCTGCCCGTTACGGTCACACCCGCTCGGCAATGGTCGAATAGATAGATCAGATGTCACAAGATCCCTACGGATGCATGCAGAATGAAGCTTGGGCTTATGCAGCCTCGTCGGCCAATCGGCTCCGTAGCCTACGGCAGCATACTACGGCTTACGTTCTGATATGCCATTGTGCTCGATCAATCGCTGTGAGGCGCACGTCTAGTCTAGCCAGAAGATTGAGATGTACCCCTACGAAGAGGAATACTGCGGAAGAGCTCGTACGACGCAAGAGACATGTCTCTGATGATAGGGGACACAACATGGCGGGAACTTGCGGCGGTTCTCGGTCCCTCCCGAGACGATCCATGGCATCCGGTCCATCTGCGGTGCGAATCGAAGCCGCAATAGTGGTCAAAGCTCGGATTGTATGACGAGTATACTGTCTTGACCGAAGAAGCGACCTCACATCGCTTCCTCGCAGGCTGCCGCGGCTATTTCAAGAGAATCGTGGGCTGCAGAAATCCTTGACCGCTTGTTTTTCCTGCATGGGGTTCACAATCACACCCACAACACTGACCGACTTCTTTACCCGGACCATCCGAGAGATGCAATGGCTGCCAGGCGATGCACCCCCATACACTTTCAATACGCTACCAAATAAGGGATCAAGGCTGAAAGACTTATGGCAATCTGAATCAATTGAAGATGCGATTGTGGTGAGTAGAATAGAGAATATTTATGAGGGCATAGGAGTATACAATGCTGCTACATCCGAACACATGTGAAATGTTGATTGAACAAGATTTGTACTGTTCCAAAATGTTCATCACAGCTGTCTCAAAAATAGTTGAGAGCAGTTGATATCACGGAGTTTAGCGGGATTAATAACCTCAGCCTTATCCAAAGTAGAATTCAACTGATCGGGTACTCGTACAACAACAAAACCTAAAGATGTAATGTCAATAGACATTGACTGGGAGACACTCACAACAGGCCCAGAGGGCCAAGAGTTTGCTGATTCTATCAAAGAATTTGTTCATGACAAATTTCAGCAGGTCGAACTCCCACGGTTCATTCGTTCAGTCCAGGTTCATTCCTTCGATTTCGGAAAAGAATGTCCTGTGGTCGAGCTGAAGGATATTTGTGATCCTTTACCAGAATTCTACGAGAATGATGACGAAGAGGGGAATGATGACGAAGAGGAAGATGACATCGGTCATCCAGGAGATTCTGGGCGGAACTCCCGTGACACTCAACGACCCAGCATTGGTTTGTCCACCCAGTCAGCTTCGATGTCGAATACAAAACGCCCGCCCTTCCTGAACACCCGGCTTCCAGGTCTACGTCTCAGTAATCTCCCTCATGCGGAGCACATTACGACTCCGTTCCTCTCTCGATCCAACACTCCAGGCATCCCCGGCGGCACCTCGAACCTAAGCTACTTCCACCTTCCTCTAAGTTCAGGCCTTTCAGGCTCCCAAACACCGCTGGCTGCAGTCGCAGGAGGGCATCCCAACCCCACTGGCTGGCCAGACCATCGGCCTTATTCCCGGCAGCATTCCCCCGTACGACGTGATCCCCATCACCAGGGTTTCTTCTACGCCGATCCCTCCTCACGACCCTCAACCGCCGACTCCTACACTCAGCACGGCCTCCACAGCCAAGGATCCCAAGAAGAAGATCTAACCCCCGAAGAACTCAACCCCAAACGCCACACCCCCAGCCCTTCCGACCTCCAAATCGTTAACCACATCTCCTACAGCGGCTCCCTCCGCCTCTCCATCACCGCCGAAATCCTACTCGACTATCCTATGCCGAGCTTCGTCGGCATCCCCCTAAAACTCAACATCACAGGCCTCAGCTTCGACGGCGTAGCACTGATTGCGTACTTGCGCAAGCGCGCCCATTTCTGCTTTTTGGGCACCGAGGATGCGCAGACGTTGGTTGGAGTTGGTGAAGGGGACGGAAGGGGGAAGGGGGGCGATAAGTTGGGGGGGTTGTTGAGGGAGATTCGGGTGGAGAGCGAGATTGGGAGAAAGGAGGGAGGGAAGCAGGTACTGAAGAATGTGGGGAAGGTGGAAAAGTTTGTGCTGGAGCAGGTAAGGAGAATTTTTGAGGACGAGTTTGTGTGGCCGAGTTTTTGGACATTTTTAGTGTGAAATGAGCGAAGTCAACCTTGGAAAGCACACCACTCACCATATCTCCACCCCACCATCACCCCCCAAACAACCCCTGCAACCCCACCCTTTCTCCACGTCATCCCTTTGCCGCCCCGCTCCCTATCATCTCAAACCGCCCTCTTCCCCGCCCCCACCCATCCCCCTCCAACCCCCACCAATCCGCCCTCAAACTCTCACCAGGAATGTTCTCCCTCCTCCTGACCGCCCTCCCCACCACCATCGGCGTCGCCCAAGGCGTCTCAGCCGCGAAAAAAGAAAAAGAATCCCAAGACTCGGACGACCTGCTGCGCAAATTCACGCTCCGATGCTCAATCGACGATGACGAACTGCAACGATGTCCCGAGGCGGAGCGGTGGTGGGGCGGCGGGGTTGTGTTAAGGGATGGAAAGGTGCGTCAATACGCCAATATTTCCCGCATGAGGGAAGGAGCCAGTGCGCTCCCCTTCTTGCAGCATAACACAGCCCCTAACCCCCCCCGCGCACAACTAGCTCTACATCCACCCCTCCACCTCCACCCCCACCTCCACCTCCATCGACCCCTCCACCTCCACCTCCACCTCCACCTCCACCTCCACCTCCACCTCCACCTCCACCTCCACCTCCACCTCCACCCCCACCCAACCCCCCGCCCACCCCTTCACCGGCTTCCTAATCTCGTATCCGGACCCCACGCGCCCGACCCCGGCCCCCCTCGGCCTCGTCTCCAGCATCTCCCTCGACCCGCCCGTGCTGAACTGGATCTACGTCGACGCCGTGACGCGGGAGGTGAAGTACGGGAACAGGACACAGAGCAGGGAGCATGTTGTGGGCAGTTGGGGGCGGGGGAGGGGGTGGTTGGAGCTTGCGGGGGCGGAGGCGAGGGAGAGGTTGGGGGAGGGTGGGGGGGCGGTTGTGGGGGAGGAGGGGGGGGTGAGGTGGGGGGGGGAGGGGGTGAGGGTGCGGTTGGAGAGGGTGTTTTTGGAGGGGGTGGTGGAGGGGAAGGAGGAGGGGGAGGGGGGGAGGGGGCGGACGAAGTTTGAGGGGGGGACGACGATGTTGGAGACGGGTGGTAAGAGGGAATGATGTTTTGGGGGATGTTTTTGGGGGATTTGCCTGTGGATGTATAAACCTTTTAGGAAAGTGCTTGGTCTATCTTATGTGTTTTCACTGCGAGGCCCACGCCCATACAGCCCACCAGCACGCAACTGCCTGCCTTTCCATCCCATGCGCCCAGTCATCAAACCCGCTTTCCTCCCCCTGCGCGATTTTTTGGAGTCCTAAACCCTCCATCCTACATTTCAGATCCTCAATCTCTGGTGCATATGCTTCTCGCAATGGCAGTTCGATCACGACTCTCGCCTCCTTCTGTTGTTTCAAATACTTCCCAATAGCCTGCACCAGCCAGGGTGGATGCTGGGGTGAGTATAGCGGGTCTGCGGCCAGTATGACGTTGTACTTCTCCTCGTCGTCTACGTCCAGGGGTAGATCGGACCAGTCCAGCACGCCAGCACTCGCACTCCCACCGCTATGCTCGAACAATGTTTCGTTTGAGCAAACGTTGGCGAGAAGATTAGGTAAAATATCCGGCAGATCTGTAAGATGAACATGCGCGTGGAACAAAGCCGCAGCGGCAATACCGACGAGGCCGGTGCCGGCGCCGAGTTCGAGGATACGAGGTTTCCGAATGTTAATGTCGTTGGCAGAAATACCTGAGAGCGTACATAGGACGGGTAGAGAGGGGAGAAGGTGCAAGAGACGTTTGGCGAGGAGGTAGGACGCTACCCAGGTTTTGTGGCCAAGATTGTCAGCGGTGAGCGAAGGCTCGTGCAGGGTAATTAAGATTGGTGAGTCGGTGGGTTTTGATTGTGGTGATGCAGGTCCTGGGATACTGAAGGTCCGAGATGCAGAAGGAATAGCTGTGTCTCGGCGTAAGTAATTAGCGATTGCTGGATATTCTCGACTGAACAGTAGTAGAGGAAGACGTTGTCTCACCTGTCCGTCCAGATCTCTCGCTCAACCTCGCGCCAGCAGCTTCCCAGATCTGCTCCTTGATGTTCTCATCTTCTATCCATGCCAGTGGACTAGCTATGATGCCAATTAAGTATTTAGGTACACCTTTTTCACCAATTTCCCCACCCTCATGTTCTTGCCAATTTTCTGTAACATCCCACGATGAAGCCTTGATAGCTAGGCGTGCAAGAGTGGATAGTAGCTCTGTAGCTGGTGGGCGAGTGTATAATTGAGGTAGGTCGAGGACTGGACCGTGCAGACTTGATTCAGTGTCAGTGTAATATAATTTCGGGCTTAGCTGCAGAAAGGTATACAATCTTACCATGCACAGGTTCCACCTTGAAAGAATGAGAGTTCATCTCGTTCATCCTCGGTAACGCGTTGTTTCTAGATAATTCATATCTGATACCTGCGAGCGCCGATAGTCGGAAGTTTGGCGCGTATCTTCGGCCCGGAAGCTGCTAGCCTTCACTATTCCGACGAAACCATACCACTTATCCACCACTACCCATCATGATTGCAAGACAATCCTTTCGATCGGTACTACCGTTAAAGCATGTAAGCTATGCTTCTATGAAAGCCCAGATCATACGGACTGAAGAAACCTCCCCTTGAGCGCCCCGAATATCCGCTATAGCTATGGTTTCACCTGCTAACAACTCGTCTCTATAGAGTGTCCGTCGCTATGCGACCGAGGGACCTTCCTCTGGTGGGAGTGCCAGATACGGCATTGTAGCTGCTGTCGCCGCAGTAGCTGCGGCTGGTGGCTACTACTACAGCAGTCAAATGGGCGGCGGCACGTCCTTACCTACAGCAGCACCCCAAGACTCAAAGGTCGATTCGGACACACAAAACAAAGGCAAACCCTCAAATTCGGCTTTCCTTGGAGGAGACCAAGGGTGGATTGATTTAAAGCTTGAGAGTGTGGAGGAGCTCAGCCACAACACGAAGAAATTTAGATTTGCCCTACCGAACGAGGATGATATCTCTGGGTTGCATATCGCATCTGCTGTACTTACGAAATACAAGGGACCTGAGATGGAAAAGGTGGGCACATTCCCATCCGTTGTTTCCATTTTGGCTGACACCGCTCAAGCCAGTAATTCGTCCATATACCCCAACGAGCGACGAAGGTTGGTTCTGCTAAACCTTTCTTCCTCATCACGTTGCCATACTTACGCCATGCTAGACGCTCAAGGCCACATTGATTTTATCGTCAAAAAATATGCTGATGGCCCAATGTCATCGCACTTCCATGACATGAATGTGGAGCAGCGTATGGATTTCAAGGGACCGATTCCCAAGTACCCGTGGCAGCCGAATAAGCACGATCACATTTGTCTTATTGCCGGTGGTACTGGGATCACTCCGTAAGTATAGGCTATTCCAATGCAGGCAATGGTGTCTAACATGAATCCAGCATGTATCAGCTGTGCCGTGCAATCTTCAAGAATCCAGCAGACAAGACGAAGGTCACATTAGTCTTTGGAAACGTCACGGAAGAAGACATATTACTAAAACGCGAGTTCGAGGATCTTGAGAACCAATATCCCCAACGGTTTAAGGCCTTCTACCTGTTGGATAAGCCCAGTGAGAGCTGGACCCAAGGCAAAGGCTTCATCAACCAGGAATTACTGAAGACTGTACTCCCAGAACCCAAAGCCGAGAACATCAAGATATTCGTATGCGGACCGCCAGGACTTTACAAAGCAATCAGTGGAGCGAAGAAGAGCCCGCAAGATCAAGGAGAGCTTTCGGGAATTCTGAAAGCTTTGGGATACAGTCAAGAGCAAGTGTATAAATTCTAGATTTCAACACTGACGGAACTTTGGGCGATGTACGTATAGAAAAATAGAGCATCTATCTAACTTTGAAGCATTGTTACGCTTTGTAAGTTCACTTCAATCTCCTCATGAGAAAATTACCTCAGCTCCCTAAACTAGCTGGTTGAGAACATCACATAAACTGTCAACGTTGCTCTTACTGCTTCGTGGCCATTCTCAAGATCTTTCCACCGGTATTGGTAGGTAGTTCATTGTCCTTCCCTACATCATCCGCGTCCTTCGTTTAATTGCCGAGAGATAAGGCGAGTCATGGGCACTAAGATTGATAAGCTTTTCGCTGCCGGGTAGAGCCTTGAACGGCAGAGACGGATCTCATCATTGGATCTCATGGACCCACGGTCTTGATGAGCTTGCGACATCACATCATTATTTGATTTGGTGCTTCCTCTAAAAGCATCTCACTATTATCCAACTAGAAAAATGAGTTTGTTGGGTAGTGTGATCAACCATGGCCGTCTTTTCTCAAGACTATCACGCCTTCGTTTCCCTATGTATACTTCTCATCATTTCATCTTTGCAGAGCAAAACGCCCTGGGAACCGCCACTCCACTGCAATGCAATCTTTCTTACAGTACCGTCGCTTCATGAAACATGCCACAAGGCAATATGAAAGGGATAGGGAAAAGGCGGAAGCATTGAGACGCGGCAACGACGCACTGGGCCTGACATCTTCAGCCGTCTCGACCATCGCCAAACCCTCACCAGCGACTTCAGACGAGACCATTGATACTCGAGATCCGGAGAGAGCAGAACATTCCACTGGCGATGAAGTGCACAATGAACCGAAGGGCTTACCGCCCATTGCGGAAGAGGATACGGAAGAAGAAGAGCATCCAGAACCACGTCCTCCGCTAATGAGCAGGGCATCGACTGCTGCAACGCAACGAACTATGGGAACAGCTCTCGGAACGGCATTGACGGGTATCAATGTGAGGAAGCGGACAACTAAGGAAGGTGGGGATAAGGGAACTGTTTTTGTGGTGGGATATGAGGGGGAACAAGACAATATGAATCCGCACAACTGGTCGTTCATAATTAGACTCCGCGCAACGTATGTCGATCCACCGATCACAGAACGGCCTCTGACTCCTTTAGGATTACCATTGCAACCATCGGTTGGGTCGTCGGGTTCGCCTCCAGCATCGACTCCGCCGCACTCCCCCAAGCAGCCAAATACTTTGGAGTCAGCGAAGTGGCGGAATCCCTCGCGACTGGTCTCTTCCTAATTGGTTTCGGAGCAGGCGCTCTGTTTGCCGGCCCTATCTCCGAAACCGTCGGCCGGAATCCCGTTTACATCACCACCCTATCCTTCTACATGATCTTCATCATGGCTTCCGCCCTCGCCCCTAGCATCGGCGCCCAGCTCGTCTTTCGCTTCATGGCAGGTTTCTTTGGATCTTCACCGCTGACCTGTGCCGGAGGCTCCATTTCTGACCTTTGGAGCCCCATGGAGCGCACGTACATGTTTCCTGTCTTTGCCAATGCTGCTTTCATGGGTCCGATCCTTGGCCCGGTCGTCGGAGGTTTCATCGGCGAATCCTCGCTTGTATCGTGGCGATGGACGGAATGGGTTACGTTGATCATATCCGGCCTTGTCCTCGCACTCGTAGTGTTCTTCCAACCCGAGACTTACGCCCCCATTCTCTTAAAATGGAAAGCAGCACACCTGCGCGAACTCACCGGAGACGACAGATACCGAGCCGAAGTTGAAATCCGCGTGGAATCCTTCCTCCACCGCCTCCGCATCGCGCTCTACCGCCCCTTCCTCCTCACCTTCAGCGAACCCATCATCATGCTCATCGCCCTCTACCTCACCGTCATCTACATCATCCTATTCACCTTTCTAGACGGCTACACCTTCATCTTCACCATCACCTACAGCCTTTCCCAAGGCCTCACCGGCCTCGCCTTCCTCGGCATTGCCCTCGGCCTCTGCTTCGCCACCCTCCTCGTCCCCCTCATCTACACCTGGGCCAAGCGCGACCTCGCCCGCATCAAAGCCGCAGGCGGCCACGCCCTGCCCCCTGAATTCCGCCTCTGGTTCGCCATGTTTGGCGCCCCTGCCGTTCCGATCTCGCTCTTCTGGATGGGCTGGACCACCGCCCCAGATATCTCGCCATGGTCCCCGCTCGTCGCGTCGGTGCTCTTCGGCTACGGCATCCTGTGCGTCTTCATCAGCAGCTACCAGTACATTATCGATAGCTACGAGTTCTTTGCCGCCAGCGCGTTGGCGAGTGTGACGCTGATCCGGTATGTGGCTGCGGGCGCGATGGTGGAGGTGGGGATACCGTTCTATGAGCGGTTGGGCGTGCATTGGACGTTGACGATCCTAGGCGCGATTAGTGCGGTGTGTGTTCCCGTGCCGTATCTGTTTTTTGTGTATGGGACGAGGCTGAGAGCGAGGAGTCGATTTGCTGTTGCTTGAGCGTGGGGGGTCTTCTGGGTCTTTGTCTTTTCGTGCGATTGTGGATAGCGTTTTGGGCCGGGAAGCATCTGGGAGGCGTTGTGTAGCTTCCATGCCTACGCTAGGGTATCTTATTTAAACATATATCATATATACATACACCCCGAACTTAGGATTATGAAAAAAATATCTCCACCTACGCGAAAGCACCCACTTACGACCAGGGCAACAGGCCCTATATTATCATAGCTTATGCTCTCAGTACAACATGAACCTGCGACTTGATCTTCCAGTCGCGGAGAATGGTAACAAGCCTGCTCTCTGCCGTTCAGTAAAGCACATTGCGCTTGTGAGCGTTGCCAGTGGAACAGGATTTGGAGAGTTGATCCTATCTATGTACAATATCATCGAGGTTGCTAACGTGACTTTTGAATTATATCAGATGTAATGTAGGGCTTTAATAGTGTACGTGTTTTTTGAATCTGATTTATTAAGGTTACCACTTACGCCCCCCCAAATAGGTTTAGTAGGTAGTTACTCAACTAGAGTAGGGTTTGGCAGCTTTGAAACAGACGAACATCATAAAGAGCTGCTCACCAAAAATCAAGTATCTTTGAGATCGATATGTTTTTCGAAGCTGATTTACATTTGCAACTACGTAGCAAATTTGAAACACCTCGTGGAAGCCTTCATCGTTTGAAGCTTCCTGCTGATGTTCGGATAGAGGCTCAGTCGAAGCTTCACTTCGTTCACCCCCTCGATCTTCTCGACCCAGCCCTCTACCTCTATCTTCGCCCCGCGCCCTATCTCCCCTACTCCTACCCCTCGCTTGTGTTTGCTCTAGCTCTTGCTCAGCCCATTGTTGCAGATACGCTTCAACGCGTTGGAATTGGCTTGATTCGCGTTGAGTAGAGTTCTCTAGCTGTTGTTCACGACGTGTACGAGCTGCAGCTGCAGTTGAACCAGCTGATCTACCTCGAGTCCTTGCAGTAGGTGAATTTTGCACTGATAGTAGTGGATCGATGGGTTTCGGAGCTAACTTCGGTTCGTTGTTTGCACTCATTAATCTAGCTGGTTTGGCGAAACGCCAGTGAGAATGCACGTCCTCCAGCTTCAAAATGTAGGGTGTCTCGCTATAAATTTGAGCTTAAATTGACATGTAGTCTCTTTTGCTCGACAGGACTCGTAGATTTACCACTTCTATCACACTTCAATCAAATTTTATCCTTGATTCTTCGCTTGTTTTTGCTCGAGCGTTTGATATTGAGCGCGTAATCGTGAGCTTCAGCCCATGTATTAGCGGCGGCGATGAGCTCTTCGTGGCTCACATAGAGCTCACTCACCGGAGGCGGAGGGGGATCCATGGCGGCGATGAGGTAGGGTGGATGGTGGGTAGGTAAAATAGTTGATTGATGAAGAACGTGTGCGTTAATATTATTGAGCCGCTAACCCTAGTTGAGTAATCGCTAAACCTATCTGAGAGAAGAGCGTATATGTAGTAAACAGAGGGCGTAGATGTAGTAAGTGGGGGGCGTCAATGTAGTAAAAAGGGGTGTACGGAATACGTCAAAATAACGCAGATCAGGCAAAAATACGAGGTTATGTGCTCAGACGTGTTACCCGCAGTCATTCAGAGGGTCCCTAACCCAAAGGGGCATAGGGGAAGAAGTTAACCCGAAGGGGCTTAGCTACGGGAACTCGTCCGAGGTCCTGAGGCAACTCAGGCAACACCAAGTCCGTCCAATGCAGCATTTGGGTGTCACGGGTGTGCTGTTCCAGGCTCCAGCACGCATTCTGTGCTTGCCAAATACAATGCATATTTAGAGCATTCCCTGTATTAACTCTACCAGAAACCGTCTCTTTCATGCTTTGCCATTCAGTGTCACCTTCTTCGTCTTGACACAGCCAACTTCCATCCCTAACTTCAGGCTGTGCTAGGCCTCGCACCTTCTTGCCTGGTTTTGAGTGTATTTGCAACAACATCATTTCGCACAGTTGCGACGAGTTACCATGAGTAACGAGAAGCTTCGTGAGCTTGACAGACTAGCCAAGCAATTTGACATCGCCTTTGATGGGCCCGGATCAACTAAAAGATGGCCGGATGTCCACGCTCGACATTTTAAGGCAATACAGGCGCTGGGTTCGCAAACCTACGAATCCTACCGTGATGCGAGTAGGGTAACCTTTAACGATCAGCCATGGAGAAGCAGGACAAAGCAGCGAGCAGAGCAAGTTGCTGCAGAGGCACGTCACCTATATAACGACAAGAGTAATGAGATGGAATGGCGTCTCAGTCTTGAGCCTGATATTCTTGCTCGTTTCAAGCACCGAATCACTTGGTGAGAGTTGGCGCTGACAAAATTTGCCCAGGAGTCGCGCTAACAAGCGGCATTAGTACAAAATGCCACCATCGTGTGTGGAGATCTGACGTTGAGGTTGTAGTTGACCCAGAGCGAGCGCAAAAAATAGAGAAACGTCGTCAGAAAAGGGGTCAGGCTCTTTGCAAGTGCTCTGAATACGACCGCATGCAGCAAGAGTAAATCGATGATCTCTATCTAATAACTACTTACTAAGTAATCTTTAGTGAAGAAGAAGATCTTGATCGAATTTTCTCCGACAGGGCGGAGAGAATCATCATACCAGAAAAGAGCGTACATTCGGTCGTCGCAGATCAAAAGCCTGACCGCCTCTACGGTCTCCGGCAAACCAGTCGATTTGCAGATGTTTTGAGTGATCTTTACAAAGCAGATGAGGAGATACCATTGTCGAAGTCCATAAAAGAAATGATGTCCTCAATCAGTCCTTTTGGGGACAAGTGCGAGCCTCTTCTGTTTCCATTTCTGATATTAGAAGCCAAAGCCAATGAAAGCTCTAGCTTTCAGCTTATCCAGACTCAGACCGCCTTCCCTATACGCGCCCTACTTCAACTTCAGCATGAACTTCGCAGTCACTCCACGAGACTTCTGCCCTTTCCGCTTGTATGGTTTTTGGCGAATAGAGGATCGGAGTGGCGCATTTATGCGTGCTTCATTGAGACCAGTGACATAATGAAGGCATTGAATGGGCAAAGTAACAAGCAGTACGTGAGTGATCGTCAGTCAGCTTTTACAACTGTTCCTGCGCGTACTGACAAAGGAAGCGAATTGTCAAGCTCTGGGCTGGGGATATATGCGATATCGATAACGCTCTTCAATTACTCCTGATAATTGATTACATATTCGACTGGGCTCGCGATGAATACCGCGGTGACATCTTTCGTCGACTTTGTCAAATCGCAAGGCCCGAAATACCGGATAATGTGACCGTGAGTGGTGAAAGTAAACTCTACAGCTGGAATCCAGTGAGTACGATGCCCGAAACTCCTGAGGGTGGTACTATGACGGAAGACTCAGATCAAATTGAAACTCCGAACATAAGCCTCTACCACGAATTTGATAGTGAGGCCGGATGCCTACGAAGTGCCACTTGCATTGAGTCTCGGGTAAAGGGGCTTTTCATTAGCCGTGACAATGTTGATACATTATTGCAATCCGTCAGGGATAAGGAAAGGTTCGCGAGAGGGGTCCTGAGCGTTCTTCCAAGCAACAAGACTTTCAACATGAAGCTGACCGCTCATGACTTGTCGAATATTCATGAAATATGGACTGGTGATGCGGGCAACAGCACAATCGCCGGACAATTCGAAACTTTCCATACAAAACTGGCTTTCCGGTCATTCTTCACGGAGACTTGGGATTTGGTAAGGGAACTATCGTATCTGGCCGTGTCTGACGACGCCATCGAGGTCCTGATCGCTAGATCGCGCAGAAGTAGGAGAGTCACTCTGGAGAGTGTTTCTCCTGCTACCAACAGTCTTGCAACAGAGCTTCATCGCTTGCGAACGGGATGTGCAGAATTCAATGTGCATGCCGCCATGGTCGGTTTGTCACTCGCATTCGTGATGGAACCAGGAGTAGTCACCCGAAGCAGAGGAAGGAAGAAAATGTTCTTGAGTTCTTATCTCGCTATAGTCAATACGAGTGAAGAAGCCGAGAAGTGTGGAAGAATAAATGAGAGTTATGCCGTGATTCACGAGATTTACAGCAGTCATACAGTTGGTGGTAGAAGGCTACTCCAAGAGCCATATATCAGGAATTCTTCTCGCGAGGAACAGCAAAGCAACTATGATGCCAATGCCAATTCACACCCCATCGCTTTGCCAAACACCCAAAATGTTTGTAAAAACAGTCAAGGGAATCACGAGTTCGTACTGATGACTGGAAAACTGGACGGTCTCGCCGTGGGAAAGTCACAACCAGAATTATGTCTTTATCAGATTAAGGGCGAGGTGAATGTCACAATACCGCAGCTGATATCTCTCGTCTATAGACTGGTTGAAAGGAGAGCGACGATGCATACAACGTACAGATGTGTACCTGATAGAATGCCGAGATCAAAAGAATGGAATGCTCACAGTTGCAACGTTCAGATTCAAGCGATGTTCCTTGTCGAAAACATACGTTTTTTACAGTGCGAACCGATTTATACATGGATAAGAGAGCTGTTTGATCTGCTTCCGAAGGCTCTCAAAGACAACACTATATCTGTTTATGACTGTTACGTCAACGCAATGAAAGACCTCATAGAGCCCAAAGATCGCGAAAAGAAGGGATGGGGATTTCACACAAGGCAGCCTATTATTCCAACTCGAGACGCTGTTCTCGCTTCGTTGACATTGGCTTCTCAAGAAGGCTTTCAGGTGCCAATTGACAGTACTGTTATTGAGTCCTGGATCATTAGTGGGTGCTTTAGATTTATATATTCTGGAGACGGCCGATCTAAGCGGCTTTCTGGACGCCTTGACATTGATCGTTCGGGATTGTCGAGTTGGTTTGAAAAGGTATGGCATCTGAAAACCGATGTACTAAAATCAGCAGCTACGAGAGGAGAACAGCCAGTCCAGTTCGTGTATCCGAACACCGAGCTCGTTAACAAAATTGTCGCAGAGCGAGCGGCATCTTCCAGCAATCAAGATCTGGTGGTATTCACTGAGAGACCCAAAGACCATCCGGCTCCAAAACGGAAGCGATCCACGGAACGAGCCAAAACACGCAAGCGATGACACCTTCACCGCACTTTGTACAAAGTCCTTCCAGGCCTCCCATTTAACACTTTCACATGTCTCCCCAGCACCTCCATCACCCTCGGCGCCCTCCCTGGTTTATATTTATAGACTTCCAAAACTTTAACCTCCCTCCCCGGCTCTGCTCGATTCGGATGGAACCCCTGTCCACAAACCTCCTCTCACTGTTCTAAAGGCGGTATCTCGGGTACATCATGAAGAGAAGCGCGTCGATGATACTTCTTGCGCTGATAGAGCAAAGCCGCGCTACCGCTATATCCTAATCAACAAAACGGCGAGAAGACGCAACCAAGCCAGCTCCAGAGTCTGAACGTCAGTGGCAGTAACCTCGAGTAATAGACGCGACGGATGATGGGGAGATGCTGTAAGATGTATGGTGGCTATGAGCTTCAGAGAATGTACTAGATGGCTTGCGTAGTGTTTCTGTGGAGGAAGATGAGACTACTGAGGGTGCCTTCTCTATATGATAAATAACGTTCGAATGCTTCTGGGTAGAAATTCGGCTATCGATAATACACTTTCCTTTAGGAACTGCTACTAAACAATTGAATGCTCACTATGAGACGGACGACGACGGCCTGCAGAACGATATAGCTATAATATGCGCGGCGCCTTGAAGGTTCGGAATGCTTTCTGTGGGATGCGACACTGATTAAATCCGAGGCCGCAATGCTCGGCGTTTCATGATGATCTAGGGCTGCGGAATGTATTTGTTCGTATCGTGTGTGAGCGTCGACTTGTGAGACTGATGATGCTCATTGTGCATATCTGCATACGCTGGCATGTGAGGCACGATGACTTACTCTTTCAGCCATGAATGAGGGTGCGTGCCTTGTGCTTTGCGTATACCTTCTTACTATGCGCGGAATGATGGCTTTGCTGCTTCTGAAACAGTCAAAAGTGCGTTGTGCTCTACATGTATCTTCCCAGGAGACGAATAATGGCCTGCTGCTTCAAGAGACGATGGAAAGTGTCCTGCGGGCTTCATGCTTCGTGGGCGGAGAAGGTGGTTTTATATGACCACCTTCTATCTCTCCAAAAAGCGCGCCTCCTTGAGCTAATACGTCTTTGAGTTTACGCGTGAAAATCTAGCGCTTAAAATTTTGAGACCTTCTTCCTTGATACAGAGTTCTTCGCGATTTTGTCAATATCTAACCCATTTCGACATGAGCATTTGACGCTTTCAATTTGCTCTTCTTCGAATTACGCTTGAACTTCTTGAGTTATAAGACGTTTTCATCTTATAGTCTTGTTCAGAATGCAGTTCGTGTTCATGATCAGATTTTTCATCATGTTCATACGTAGTGTGATCGTTGAGTTCGATGTAACTCAGCTTCGGGTTGCAGTTCATTTCGGGACAATTTCAATTCGATGTCAAGCATATGCTAATCTTATGTCAGGCCGAGCTCAATCCTTCCCCCCGCTTCAGATCATCCTCATTCTCTTCGTTCGCTCGTAGATATGTACTTCATATGCTCTGCATATGCCTTGCTAATATTTCTCTTAGGCCCCCCCCCAAGCAAACGCCCAAAGAAAGCCGCTGCTGAAGGCAAAGGCAAGGGCACAGGTAAGCATGGTATTAGCGTCGCATATGTCACGCTAATGCATCACACAGACACACGTGTCGCTCTCGTTGTATCGTCGCAAAGTGAACTGAGTCTCAATGCTTTGCTCATGCAAAGCATATGTATGCGCTCTTCTTCGGCCGATTCTTCTGTGATTTGAGATTTTGTGTGATTTGAAATTTTGTAGCTTCTGCTTCTGCTACGCATATGCGTAGTGTAGAAAATATCAAATCTTGATCCGGGGTTGAAATGTTTTTGAACTCATGCTTAGCATACTTTCTATGCACATACTGTAGACTATAGTTCTAGTTGAGCTGGGACCGGCGAAAAAGAAATAAAATTCCGGCCTCGGCTCGGCTATTTCAACCTCCAATCAATCAATCAACCGCGCGTGCCGCGTTCCGGGGTCAGCTTTACTCGTGTTTCAACGCCTCTATGTGTTGAAAGAATGAAAGCCCAAGGTATGTGTGTACCCTACCAGTTGCTTCGTCGTTGATTCTTAACTGCAACCAGGTGAGGCGTGACACAAGCTGCTTTATTGATCGGGTTTGGCCTGACACTCCGCCAAACGCGCTCGGCTTTTAATCAACCCATCACTCAGCTAATTCATCTCTTCACTTAACATCTGGTCGAGCGACAGTACGAGACCTACCTCTAATGCAGCTGAACGGTCTTCCATCACAAAATGCCTCCAAAGAGAAAGAGAGATAAGGTTCCAAAAACCCGTCACCATCCATCACAATCGTCCGTCGATGTGCCACTTCAAACCAAAGAGGACATCAAAAGAGCACAAAACAAGAGATGCTGGCTGTGTGATTGCAAAGCGCTCAAAAAGTCGCCACCCTTGGAAATCTGTCACATCTACCCACAGGCAACATCAAGGCGTTTTCATGTAAGGTTACCGTTCTACCCCCTCCGACATGGCGGCTTACAAAACCGTAGTTCGTAGAATCTCATAAACTTGGCCGCATACAACTTCATAACATCCATGATAGAGGCAATCTAGTCGCCCTCTGCTCGATTTGTCATTTCGCCTTTGATTGCGATGAATGGACGTTCATCCCCGAAGATACTACGAATTGGACGCAAAGAATTGAAGCGACACCTCAGATAATCCAGGAGTACAATTCTCAACGAAGCATTGTTTTCCGGCGATTGTTGCTTCAGCCCGACCCCGATTCCAAAGCTTTCCAAGACCATCACTACAAGTCAGCCTTCACCGACAGTCCCACAAAGATATGGCCGGGTGAGCCAGGGGTAGTCATCGTGCGCCCTCCATTTTGGTCTCCTCCAAGACCTACCGCAGAGCTCCGACAGACTTTGGACAACTTTGGAGCGCTACAAAAGCTTTGGCTTGCTTACGAAAGTCCATGTTCCGAGGAAAATTGTCCCATTTGTCAAAGTAACAATGATGGGAAGCAAGGAAAGGAAGACGATTTGGACGATAAAGATGATGAAGATGATGAAGATGATGAGGATGATGACGGGAATGAAGAGGACGGTGAAGAGGACGGCGAAGAGGACAGTGAAGAGGACAGTGAAGAGGACGGTGAAGAGGACGAAGAAGGTGATGAGGATATCAGCAGTAGTAGGAAGAGTAGAAAAAGGATATCCAAGAGGCAGCCGGATAGCACTGGTCAACAATCTCCTCTTCAGGACTTCGACACCAAGAAGTCAACTCAAGCCAGCAAGCACCGCAAAAAGTTGAAGAATACGGAGAGAGACTGGATGACTTCAGCTCCTTACGATGAGTCAATTCCATACAGCCACCGTTATGGTTACACTTGGGCAGGCACGACGTCAAACGAATTGATGAAGTTGTGGCAATTGTACCGGAAACCAGCGGATGATTAGTCTGCCTTGTATATTCATACCAAAAAGCTTTAATGTGCAAGGACATGCAGTTGTATACTTACAAATTTTCACTTCGCTGTTAGTACTAGACGCTGAATACAATTTGGCCGTTAGAGCATGGTGGACCTGCTCCACCTCCCGCAGCTTTCATGCTTCCACTAATTTGGAATTTCGACAGGGCCCACTGGCAAATCTTGGTGATACTGACTTGAACTCTCATCTAATCAGTTCCCTCGAGGCATATTAATTTACCGAAGAATATCTAAAAGGACTTTTCGACAATGGAGACTCCCTGAGCAGGGTTAGGCGTAAGTTACAGTAAAGCGTCAACTTTATCAGAATCTTTCCGGGGTTGTTGGGTGGCTCGCATGTTGTTATGTAGGTAGTTATGCAACATCAGCTCAAAAAAAAACAACAACTACTTTCCAAACTGAAGCATGTCTAGTTCCCTGTGTGTGAAACTCGCCCGAACATTGAGCTATATTGTGTAAAAATGTGGGCATTTCAATGAACATCCAGCGACGAGTCTTCCGCGAGGACAATCCATAATGACAGCCACTTGGGCGATACAAAAGTGATTTTCTTCTTCTCAATAGGCGTTGATATCTGACCTTTCAAAAAAATTCAATCATGAGATGGTTGCAACCATTCCAATGCGGCCGAGGACTGGCCACCACCAATTTTAGGAGAACAGCCTGATGGGACTGCAAGGCTGCGATGTCGTCTTATCTTTTCACCTTGTTTTGCCTTATCATGATGCGGAGATTCTTGTGCGACCATGCAGTTCCCAATTTCCGTAATCTTGTACTTGCGGCTCACTTCTTCGCTCGCTGTGTCGTTGCTTTCACACTGGCACACCATGGCAATTCTCTCGTCATCAATCATCATCTTCAGGCTGTTCATCTTTAGCGGTGACAACGACGTGCAATGAAACGGTTTCACGACGACCACGAAGATGCTCACTCTCAGTAGTCTTTCGTCATGCTTAGAGCTAGACTTAAGAATCCTGTGACCGAAACGACAAATAAATCCTCCTCTGAGCGCAACTCAATTCAACAACGCCATTCAGTTATTTTACTCCAACGCGCCTCGAGTAGTTCTAAAGACGGTCTCACTCCCAGCTACAGATTGGGTACTGTCCTCGGCACAATCGGTGGCGCCGTTCTCCTCCTCTTGTGGTTATTCTACCTCTGGTACTCTCGGCGCAACCGACGAAAACCTGGATATAGCTCGGAGGTGAGCGAATCTGACGAAGCACCACGGGGTCCTATTGAGCCTTTACAAGGTCGCCTTGACAGGCCTATTGAGCGTGCACCCCTTGATGGAGGGCGGCCTCTTGAGGGCGCACAACTGGGTGGAGGTAGACCCATCGAGCGTGCACACGAAGGCAGAGGAAGACCTCCGGAACAAGCCCAACAGGGAGGAGGGAGACCTCTAGAAGAAGCACAACAAGGAGGCAGGCGACCTATGGAACTTGCACAACTGGGCCGGGGAAGGCCACTAGAACGAGCGCCGGAACGCCGAGAAAGGCCTCTTGAACGGGGACCGAGAGGTGGAAGGGTAGGAAGAGGTGGAAACAGGCCTCTGGAGCTCGCACCAGAGGAGGGTGGGGAGCCTCATCCGCGGGGTGGGGAGGTTATTTTGGTCCGCCGAGGCTGGTCTCGGCCATCAAGGAAGAGAGCGGCAGTGCGAAAGAAAGGTCCACGATAACCTCGAAGCCTGGCAAGAGCAAGTTGAGCGATGACTCCATAACGAAGGAGCAGGGAGATATATGGATGTTCCAGTAAACGTATGGTTCTGCGGTGAGAGAGCTCGACTGCATCGATTCGTCAACTTTAAGACGAAGGGAGCGCTATTACAGTTCCAATTGACAAAAGGCTATTGGTGGCGCAGTAGTATTGAATATGTAGCACGCGGTGGGAAGCCAAATTGACTCCAAAGGTTGCTGGAGAACGACAAGATTGAGAGCTAATTCAAGCTCCCGCACCGGGTATACAGATAAAAATAAGGGTGTCTAGTATAATATGTCGAGGAGGTGCGTGACGCCGTCTACCAGGAAGCGAGTTGCTCACTATCCCTAATAAATCGAGTATCTCGAAGGAACAGGCTACCCTCAGCAGTCTACAGTGCTGTGGTCCACCTCCAATCCTTGATTTTGTACAAGCAGTGTGAAAGATTGTCGACAGAGAAGAAAGAAGAACTTCCTTATGCATTATCCTGGAAGTATATCCAACCGATCTACGGATGACGTCACGCTTGTCTATTCATACACTACGAAGACCTTACGCTCACCGCAGGTTTGCCCTTCACAAGCAATAGACCATGCCAAAGATCCTGCAGTGACTTTCATAGTCACATGAAAGAAAAGGCGCTTCATCTGGGCCTCGCTCGGTTCGAACGGAAGGGGGTCCCAGAGACTCTCATCAAAGCTGGCGTCTATAGAACAGAGTAACTTCACATCTGGAGAGAGAAGTATCAGCAAAATTCCTTCGGCAGGTTACAAGCATATGTGCATAGATGTTACCGCTGGTCTGGTATTTCTCAGGCTCTTTACTCTCCGAATAGCGGACTTCTATTTTGCAGCTTCGGAGGTCCTCTTTGCGCCAGAAGCATTTGCTGAATCTCAGAGTCTGCGGTTGTTGATGGGCAATACTCTGGCCCTAAATTTTTGAATCACACTCCAAGTCATTATTTGCTTGTGGTCTTCAAGAACTGCACCTACTCGCTTAAGATACCACTGCATCTGAAAGACCTGATAGGCCCCGGGAAAATCACTGTCCTCGACCTTGTAGTTGGCCATGTGCTCTCCTTCGACGAAGCTTGTAGCATGACCTAGCCCGTAATTATATCTCGAGATGTGGTTCAGGACAGCTCGGTCACTAATTCCCCGTGCAACCGCTCCTCGACATATTGCACTTATGCTATGAACAGTCAGCTTTTGGGATCTTTCGTCTTCATTTCTCACTATGCACTCAACGACTTACGCTCTGTCGAGCTGTTGAACCTTGACAAGCGGGAAATGAAGCTCAAGTTCTTCCCGAAGATAATTGTTCTCACCAAAGCCACCAACTAGCAGAATAGCCTAGCGAAGTTGGTTAGCTGTTATTGCTGTTGTTGAAGGTTAACAAATAATCAACCTTTGGGTAAGCCCCAGTCATTCCATGTACCGCTTTGACTTGAATGCTCACAAGATCTGCTATTTTGATGCAGATTCCATTGAATATGACATTCAGATGTCCCCTACGTCTTCTGTAAGAACTTCACATTGTAATCTAGAGAGACCGAAACTTACTTATCAAGAAGAACTTCTCGCGCCGTCCTGCGGCCAACGTGGTAAGACCAGTCTTGGTTGTCGTTACAATCATGTCTAAATACTCTTTTTGCGCCATACTCCCATTTATCCATCAAATCGAGCTTATTTCTTGGGGCCATATCATCAAAGGTGCCGTCCCCAGCGGATACTCTCAACTGGTTTTCGAAGCGATTGTCGAGGAACACAGCGCCACAGGTACCGCCTACTGCACCAATTAGCAACAAATTAAGCCCCTGAAATGGAGACGGAACGGACCTGTCGGTTCTGAACACATGCTTAGCCCTAGAGGACTTAGTCCTTCAATCTTGTAACTTATAAGATCCTGGAAATATTATCAGTCGCCAGAGCCGAACATTTGGGTAGACATCCTACCACAGTACCACCACCAGCGTCGCACACGACGAAGCTATCCTTGGACTTTTCATTATCAGCAACTGACATGCAATCTAGCTTGTCTCGAGTGAAACTTGCCTCAAGGCCAATCTGACCCTTCAAATTCGCATCATTGAAAAACGCAAGAGCAGCAGCTTCGGGCTCAGAGATCATTTCCAGCGTTGTGTTCTTACCAAGACGCGGTACTAGGATACCCGCCTTTTTGGCTGCTCTACGAGTGAGATCTTGGGCTGCATGATCCCAAATGGCAGGAACCGTCAATACGACCTTGAAGCGTGAGTTATCAATCGCAACCTTAGTCTCCGTTCTGGAAGTTGAGTTCAATTCTCGAAGTGTGTGTTGCCAAAGGCAACGTAGGTAGTCTGCTACAACATCGACAGGCTTTTTCCTCAGGGCTTCCAGAGCAGCTAGCTCATTAAGCAAAGGCTTATTCTTCGGATCATTGCGGGCTGTCTGTGACAGCAGAAGTTTGAAATTTTTGAATCTTGTGCCGGTATCATTAAGAGTGAGAAAACCCCAACACGTCACCTTCCCATCTTCATCGTATGAGATCGATGAAGGGCATTTCTCATCATCTGATGCGCGTCTTGAGTCTGCCTTCCAAGAAGAAATGATGGTGACATCGTCCGGTGAAGTTGAAAATGCCCAAGCGACTCCAGATTGTCTGATATCATCTATCAGTTATTTCTTGCCATTCTAAGACGCTGTAAAAAACTTTGCATACGATGTTCCAAAATCAATTCCAATAACCAAGAAGGTCTCCTCATCGTTGTCATCTGTACCACCCAAAACCAACGTGTTTGCCATTCGAACTTGCAGATTGCGTCGCCCACTCCACTATAACTTCGAAATAAGTTTAGACGAATGAAGGGTACAAGGCTGCGGTGAGATTGTGGGGCATTCGTATAATCTCCGTTGCTAATGCGCCCCAATAACCATAACGTATTGTGGCATATCAGGGATGGAGAGACCTAGTATAATGAGTCTGGGCCTGCAACATGATAATCTTCTTCGCCCGAGGTTTGGTGTATGTTAAATGTTCCTTGATGCCCGCATTAAAGGTGAGACTGCATTTAGCCCAGACTGCCCCGATCCCAAGCCGATCGAGGGTGTAATCGAATCAGTTAGGTAGCCATCAGGCAAACCAGGCGTACTAGCTTGATTTTCCTTCCAAATCCATTGGTCATCATGTGGAAGCACGTTACACAGTTCAATATTCTGTGCATGAGGCTGGACTGTTCGCTGCCCTCTTGGTCCATGGCATAACTCCGTTGTTCGGAAATCCTGGGATACTGGGAAAGAGTTAGCCTCTAGCTGAGCGAATTAATGGGCTTATTAATCCCATCACGCATTGACGCAGTCGTCACCAGGTCTCCTTGCCTATCAACTTTTGGTGTCTTGGATTTCGGATGCGTCAGTAGAAACATCCTTATAATAAGGAAAATTGCTATCCTTCTTCGGAATACCAGAAAGGTACTCCGTACTGGTTTCAGTGCTGTTGAACCACTCAGAAAGCGCGTCCATCAATCCTGCAATCGAGTGCTACCACAACATTGGAGATGGCGGAGCGCGAAGATCCTCCGACGGATATGGTGCTTATTATGGGGGTCACTGGAGCTGGCAAAAGCTACCTCATCAACAAACTCAAAGAAGACGCCGTCATAGAGGGTGATGGTCTGGAATCCAGTAAGCAAGTATCGCCAATAATTTATGATCACCAGTGCTAATACCTTCCCTAGCTACATTAACTTGCAAAGTCGTTACAGCCCACATTGGCATGACAAAAGTTGCTGTTGTTGATTGCCCAGGATTCAACGATACCTACAGGAGTTCTACAGAAATACTTGAAGAAATTGCTCGAATCCTATGCGCCCAGTCAATTCTGAATAAGAGCTTGAGATTGAAAGGCATTCTGTACCTACACAGCCTCGAGAAGACTCGAATGGAGGGTTCCGATATGGACGCACTTCGAACATTTCAAGAGCTTGTCGGCGAAGCCGCCTTGCCACATGTGGTCTTGGTGTCAACGATGTGGGGAAATTTTCAACACTCGGAAAGGATCACAGCCTTCAAAAGAGAGGCGGAACTTCGTGACAAGTTCTGGAAGAGTATGATCGCAAAGGGCTCACAGGTTGATCGATTCGACGGAAACACTGCGTCTGCACAAGGATTAGTCTCGTGGATTATCAAGAAGAAAGAAACAGTACTTGCCCTGCAGCACGAATTAATCTCAGAAGACAGAACGTTGAACAAAACGTCCGCTGGAGCTTCGATTGCCCCTTACTTGGACCGGGATGAAGATGAGATAAGAAGAGAATTGAAGGAGCTGACAGCACAAATCAGAGCGGAAAAGAACAAGTCTTTGAGAGCCGCTGCTCAATACGATAAGGATATCTTAGAGGCAAGAAATGCCCGTGTTCTGTTAAACAAAGTACAACTAGGCTCCAGGGTTGGCGTAGATACAAAAAGGGCCGTCGACAAGTACCAGAAAAGCCACAACTGGCGAGGTGATTTGCAGCTCTTCTGCTCCGTCTTAGGGTTCGGCCTAACTACCGTCTTACCGATGGCAGGAGCCTGCTCGTTGATGTGATTGCCTATCTTCATTAGAGATAGAATTTCCGGGTCGGCCTTCCTAGAACGCACCCCAAGTCCTTGTGAACTACATACACGAACGCACTTCATTTGCGAGTAATTAGCATCAGGCGCCCCTTTGGAAATGGTAAGTACCGTAGTCGAGAACCACCCCCTTCTTCTTTGAATGATCGTTGGAATCCATGTAGACAAGGCGAAAATGCGTCAGCGCTTTGCAGATTTTTGGTCATAGATAATCCCAGCAAGTAAACCCTAACGACATCGAAAGTAATAGCAAATCAATGTAATTCCGAAAGGAGCAAAGCAATATGGTAAGGTTTCCTGCTAGTAAGCCCCACCAGTTTTGATAGGGTTCCTCGCACATTGTATCTCGGGAATCGTGTTGCAGCTGCCGCACAAATTCACCTTAGCTTGCAGGCGTGGATAGCACAAACAACCATACCTCTGAAGCCACAATTAGCATCGCTGTGTTTGCAGCTTCATGGTTCGGTGCAAAGAAATGACACATTAGCACGGACAACTCTCGTAACAGAAGCTTGTCGCCACGGTCACCTCGCCTCCTCGAAAAACACCCTGGTGCCTCATCTTCTCAACCCCTTTCTCGAGACACAAGAATTGCATAATGGGAGATAGACAAAACCAGAAGCTTTCGTGGTTTGCCGGCACGACGAAGCGCGATCGGGGAGATGAGCCACGCAAACACAAACGGTCAGGGAGGCCAAAACATAGGCAAAACCAGAGATCAACCTACAGTTCTCCTGAAAGGTTGGATAGAGGCTCCACGCAGCAAAAGCTAATAGGGTCAGAAGAGCTAGCGTCATCCTCTTCTGAAGGCTCTGTGGCTTCTATACCTTCAGATAACTTTACCTCAAGAATTCGTGAACTTGCTACAAGAGTGAGTTCCGAGGACGATAGATATCTCCTCGAGAAAGTGGGGCAGCACATCCAAGATAAGGATCGAGAGATGAGAAAAGCGGTGACGACAATAGCGAAAATGCATAAGGCGGACAACCAGAAAAGAGATGACAGATTTTTCGTGAAGCAGACCAAGACGCTAAGGGCTGTGATTGAAAATTGGTCAAAAACACAAACGATCTTACATCCCAGCTTAAAAGCAGATGCCAAAGCAAAATTACTCAGAATCTCAAAGTTTGTCGAAATCTTAGAATCCGTTGGACTAAGCACTGATCATCATTTCGGAACGGGAAGCGATGTCTCGAGATTATTGCAGGCCTATATGTGGGCCGTTTTAGAACGAGAAGTGTTTGGCAGATCTCGATGGGCTGGTGATGCCAACACATTTGTGGACCTTAAGGCCGCTGTGGTCCCTCGTAAGTGCAGACTGTCAGTTCCGCCAAGAATATAGATACTCACGCATCGGATTAGCAGACTCGACCTCCACCATCCAATCTACACAGTCTGCACAGTATCACGATTGGCGGGCCATGACGGCACGGCTAGCAGAACAGAACATGCCCGACGAGCGATTCAATAGCATCAGTGAACAAGTTGGCTGTTCGGCTATGGAACCTCTACAGCCGAACCCTATCAAGACAGCGGCTGACGCTAATGTTGTCGGTATTGTTCGACGAGCGCTCGACCTAGATATCGAGATGTCGAAACAAAAGGCGTTGTTCTATTTCTCATATTTGGACCGCTCTTCCACCTATGATAGTGAGGCGATGGACTTGATACAAGATGAGGACGATGTGGATACCGCTGCTCGAGACTCTGTGAGCATAGACTTGTATGTTGCGCCAGCACTGTGTAAGTGCACCACTTCGAATGGGGGGCCATATGACGAAGAGTCCGTTCCAATGAACGCCGAAGTTCTCTGCTCGCCATACCGGACGCCAAGAGCAGCATCGTTGCAGGGAGAGCACAGAGCACCATCACCACGGGGTATGCGTAGAGCAGAGACGATGCCCATAAGAACCACTTCCCACCACCAGGTCTCATACGCGGAAAATTTGACCGGTGGCTATCGAAGATGTTAATCCAAATTGTGCAAGTTCAATTGTCGGGCTAGCGTACGCAGGAATGAAGAGTCGAACAACGCAGTAACGATGAACGATTGTGTGAGGTCTCCTCCACTTCTCAAGGTAGTCGGTAATGGTATGTTGCAAAAGTTGGTACGGAATACACAAATTCTATTCCTGTCTACCCCGACCAATGTCACCTGACCGATTATATCACGTGACCAAATCACAAGACTGCAAATTATACTTCCGTCAGTCATATTGACTCACCAGCTTTCATGTCATATGCAGCCAAACACCGCACGCTTTATCCCCCAGTAAGGTATACCGCCCATAACGCCCACTCAACTCTCCCACTTCTCCTTCTCCTCACTCAAAATCTTCAACCCCTTGATAGTCCTGATACTGACCGATTGCATCCACTTCTCCGGCAGCATCTCCGCCAACCCCAATTGTAACGCATGCGGCCAAAAGGCGCACAGCACTAACCTTCCGCACCCCACCCTCTCCAATGCCGCCTTTGCCAATTGCCTCGATGTAGGGATAAAGAACCCCTCGTCGACGTCGTTGCCAGCGCTCCGCACGCTACCCACCTGTATGCCCAGCACCTCCACCTGCTTGCCCTCGGCCACCATCTCTGCGCCAAGAGCGCGTGTGAAGGAATCGATGTAGCCCTTGGCGCCCGCGTAGACGTCGAGGTAGGGGAGGCCGAGGGCGGCAATGCTGGATATGTTCATAATGAGGCTGGGCGAGTGGCACACGAGCGCAGGGAGGAGAACACGGGTGATTTGCGTTGCAAAGCGTGCATTCAGATTAAGAAGAGTGTCGACGTCTTCGCCCGTGCTTTCCTCCAGCGTTTGGTATGTCCTACTCGTCAGACCCCCTTGGCCTCCAACATTGTTGATCAACACGCTTAATTCCGCATCCCCGATCCACTCCCGTACTCGCTGCTCCAGCCCATCTGCAGGGTGCGAAGCATCGAAAACGACTGTTTTGGTCTTCGCCAGGGGGTACTCGCGTGCAAGCTGAGCTTGTACATCTTGGAGCTTTTTGGGGTTGCGGCCGTGGAGGATGACGTTGAAGCCGCGCTGGCACAGCTCCTGCGCGAAACCTAAGCCGATGCCATCTGTAGCGCCCGTAATGAGGGCCCAGGTGGGAGTGCTAGGGTGGAGATAGTGAGGTAGCGAAGAGCGGCGAAGATAGGTGTGGGCATGGAAGGCGAGGCGCTTAAGGAGGTAGAGCGCAGTCAGGAGGCCAATGATTGACAGGGGTTGGTCTAGCGTCATGAGTGGTCTTTCTTTACCTACATAAGTACCTTACTTGGCCAATTCGCTGCTTGATATTCCATTCATCACTTGGAGGACATGTTCCACTCCAGCGGGATACAGTGCCCCGCACTAAGTCCTCGGCTACGAAATCGCAAAACCACCCCCCCCACGTGCATGCGACCATGGAACCCCGTTACCTCCTTTCAGATTCGCTCAGGCCCTTATAAAATCTGGAACAACTGGGTTTCAGCTTCATCTTCTTTACCCTTCAGCGAATGCATCCGAATAAACGTTGTAGACCTTCTTCTTTAGTAGGGTTCAGAGATTTTCGAATCGAGGCTGTACAAAGATCACTTCATGACTTCTAAAATCAAAGCTTCGATTTTCTGACTCTAATCTCTATGTATCGAAGCGTTATTCTGCAGGAACACTACTTCTGACTCTCATATATCAGTCAAAACTCAAATTGTAATTCAAAATCTGAATGTAAAAGACTGTTGAATAGTCGTGTTTTTTGAATTCAAAGTTTTAATCAAGCAGATATAAATTCAATCTTTCAGAATCTCAAAAAGCTTCTTAAATCATAATGAAAAAGATCTTTTTATTGAAATTTTCATCATCTTATCTTTATTTCATTTCTCTTTGAAAGTTTTAAACATTTATTCTCATGTTTTATTTGATTCTTGACTCAAAAGTTGTCGTGGGGCGAAGCCTCGCACCTCGATGACCCACGGAACAGCATTGATCCGGCCGCACCTTCAGGGTCCATGGGGATATTGGCTACTACTGATAGGGGTTTCTCGAGCGGTTTTTCCTTTTCCTTCTACATCTACTTCTACACGGGCACACCTTTTACCTGACCTTTTACCTTTACCTTCTGCTACATATCTACCTATCTGTATCTAGCCTACCTCCTAGATCTACCTATCTACTGGAGCGACCATTGCACGTGTTCGTTGTTTGCTCATCCTGTTGCTTCTACGGCTCCCTATACCGCACCTGTACCCTATCCCTCGACAACGTCAGCAATGTGTCAGTACGACTGTATGTTGAGTCATCTGCTGAAGCTGAATACGTCGACGAATGTAATGCAGTCAAAGAGATGATCTTTTTGATTCAAGCATTGAAAGAGATGAGATATGAAGGTTTGAATACGAATTCAATAATTATTTTGACTGATAATCAAGCTGCTATAAAAATGGCTAGCAACCCCGTCAATCACCCTCCTAAGCACATTTATACATCATATCACTACGTCCGGAACAAGGTAGAAGAGGGAGCAATTAGATTGAAATATATATTCATCAATCAAATGATAGTCGACGGCTTGACCAAGCCCCTGGAGCCAGGCAAATTCCAAAGGTTCAGGTCAGTGATGGGACTAGCTTCGGGCAAATGAGGCTGTCGCCGCCGAGCATGGCGTCGGCGAGTAAAAGAGCATGGATACACAGTCAGTAGAGGGTCTGGATAGCTTCAATATGGAGCTTCAATTCCTAAGAGGGAGTGTTGGAAACAGGGAACAGTACTGCTACCCCTGTGGTTAGTAATCTCCGCTCCGAGCCCTATTAAGCTGGCGCTAGGTAGTTCAGAGTTTTCACCTTTCTTCCTCCCTCCGTAGTTCCTACTTTCTAGAGTAGTTCAATCAATACATGCACATACTCCTTCTGACCCTCATATACCAACAAAGTCGTCTCACGTACGGATTTACCGCAAGTTTGCGCGAATCAGAAGTTTTTCTGGGACTGGATATGGGCCAGAACTTTCACGCATTGGGAGATGGTAGCAGCAAGCGGATTAGCTTAAGGTGCTGTCTCTTCTTCCGTCGACACCTGGGACGGACGAGAGCGGGGGGGATGCCAACTCAACAGCTAGTAGAGGGCGGTCGTAGGATTTTACATAAATGACGAGGTTGCGCTAGTCGTCTATCGATTAGATCCAGCCTAGCGTAAAAATGCTTTTCCGATTTTTCTATGACCTAATAACCTGAGACTCTTACCTCATTGACCTATTTATCGAATGGTATTAGCACTCAGGAGGGCCTTGGTTCAGTGTACCCAATTCCATTGTCTACCACTGCAATTGGCCTGCCTGTGGAAAATTATGTAAAGGTATGAGGGTCAGAAGAAGCATGTATGCATGTGTGTATATATGATTGAACTACAGTAGAAAGCTGCGAAGATACTAGAAAGAAGGCGAAAACTCTGAATTTTCTAGCGCCAGCTTCAATATAGGGCTCGGAGCGAAGATTACTAACCACAGAACAAATTAAACATAGAACTAGCCGGGTTGCTAATTATATAAATTTAGTTTTTATACTTTATAAAGAATGGCTTTATAGCTTCGTATTCCTTTATAATAATATCTTTATGCGTGTCAGATCGTGGTGTAAACAAGATAGGAAACTTCTCTGGCGCAATCAGAAATCCATCCGAGTAAGCTGTTTTAATGTCAACATTGACAGCCCCCAAGCCAGGAGAAAGTTCGAAGCCCCAAGCTATCTTAGCCATATTCACCATCTCCAGTCTCCTATTAGCAATAGGTCTCCATAATTCAGATAAGCGACTTACTAATGAATTCTTTGCTAACCGCTGCCCTGGACACACTCGTCTTCCCGCACCAAATCCATATGAGGTTCTCCGATGATCCTCCGTGCTCTCGTCAACAGGATTTCGGGTCCCAAATTTGTTGTTCAAGAAGCGGTCAGGTATAAACTCTCCTGGCTGGTCGTACTCGGTCTCGTCATGGTGGATTGCCCAGGTGTTAGCAAGGAAGATGGTGCCTTTAGGTAGAAAATATCCTTGGTAGGTATCATCCTGCGTAAGCATGTGGGGAATTCCACCGGCTGCTACTGGACGCCATCTGAGAGTCTGAAAGGTCACGTCAGAGTTGGACGGGGAGTTCAAGATAGTAATTACCTCGTCCATGCACGCTCTGATAAAAGGCAGACGACTTATATCATCTGATGTTGGAGATCTCAATGAGCCACACACTTGATCAACCTCCGTTTGCGCCTTCTTGAATTCTTCCGGATGTTTGATCATTGCCAGAAGAAATGACAATAACGTAGAAGAAGTGGTGTCTGAGCCAGCTTCCATCTGTAGATGTCAGAAAACAGACTTGAACTTCTAAAATTAGGGGTTTGGTATACCAGATTTCCAGCCAGATATGCAATGTGCTCATCATCCATGTCATTCTTCTCTTGATCTTGTAGCATCAGATGCAAGAAGCACGCGGGGCCCTTCCCTGCTTCCATTCGCTCTCTGGTCTCTCGTAAGAGCGCTAAATACAAACTCTTCTGCTCCTCGCGAACAGCCTTGGCCCTCGTTTTCCACGGAGCCATGAACTCCGGCACCATCTTCAAGAACGGAAATGCATCGACCGGTGGGGTCGCTCCTTGCTCTAAGATTGCTGTGAATTGATCTTGAGCATGATAGAGAGCCTGCACGTTTGGGGAATCGAAGCGCGCACCACGCTGGCCATAAACAGATGCCAGGATAACAGCAGTGGTATATCGGCGGATGTGATCATAATAGCCGTGAGGATCCTGTAGGAGCTGGAACATGGTCTGTGTTGCTTCGGCGTTTTGAATGGGAAGTACATTGTCCACGGCGTTCACGTTCAGGAGCGATTGCACAATCTTGCGTTGTTTTCGCCATTCTTTACCGTACTGAAGGAGCAGAAGGTGGATCTCGTTTGGACAAACGACTTCATTGGCGATGTAGCTGTTTGGGCGGCTGGAGTAGATAGAACCCCTCTTATCGAAAAGCCTTGGACCCTTTCAGCTCCTGCACTAAACCCATGGTATACTGGAATCCTGCTTACGCCCTTACGTGCTTATAGCTATTCAGGACCACAACACTCTGAGAACCCAGTTTCAGGCCAACAATTGAGCCGTAATCAGCCCTAAATTCGTGGAATCTAGTTGTTGTTATTGCGAGTACCGAGAGTCTAGGTAATATAACAGATGCATACTTTAGGAAGGCTTTTACTCTAGGAACTTGGCTAATGTTCCCAATAAAAGGAATATCCGGGGGGCCAGGCGGAAAATTCCGAGGTCGGTAGCTTGCAAGAAAGTATCTAGAGAAGACAGCCATGACCAGAGCTATCGGAAGGCATAGACCAACAATTGAAAGACTCATTGTGCCTGCGAGTTCCATTTTGTTGTAAGAAGATTATATCGTGTCTTTGCAGTAAGATAAACCCCATTTGAATCCACGGAGGACACGGTGTTGGGAATAATAAGGATCTCGTAACCCTATCCGTGCCCCACCGCTCATCCTTCGCTTAGATAGTGACCATCGGCTCGATGTCGCATATTTGACAATTCACCAACATGAAAATCAATCATTAATTCAATTGAATTTCGAATAGCTTCAAATTCGAAATCAATTCTACGATTCGAATGCTCCGTTCAATCTGATTCGACGACCCGACGAACCCGAATCGGCTTCTTGGTGCTCCGATAATACACATGTAGATGAGCCGCACGGTTTCATTCCTCTCTACCTCTTGGATCTCCGAGATTGTGGCTCCGAGACCTCTGGCTGCCAAGGCCGTTTCTCGAGGCCGTTTCCTGAGGACGGCGTCTGGACTAGTCTTCCTGGCAATATTTTGTGCGACATTGAGTCTATCGCTGGTTCCGGTTGCTCGGGATGGGTATCCCGGATATCTGATTAGTGTCGAGAAAATGAAGGGCTGTAGAGCGGTGCAGTGCCTGTTGAAGAAAACTGATGACGAGGTTTGGAAACCCGAAGACGATGATCAGTATTTTGAAATCGGGGGGATGAGAATCGTTGTTTCTTGTCTGGTGTCGCAGATGGCAGCAGATAGCCCGGCCAAGATCCACCGCAGCAGGACAATGGGCCATTGAATGAAATGGGAAGATTTGGTCGACACATGCCTTATGTCAGACACGCTGCGGAAGGGTTTTATAAAAGCAACAGTCCAGAAGATTTGAGTTTGTTGGAAGTTTGGTTGCATGATGAGGATAGTGCTAATGGGGACATAGGATCATGGTCTGCCGTTCCATCCCCCTTGCTTTGAGATCTTCAACTGAGTATCGAGGGAACGCTTCGGTAGAGTTGATGCCCATGGATTTTGGTGCTGGCGCGAGTTAGGTCTTGAATTCCTAATTGCAAACTCCCTAGCCGAGTGAAAAGTTTGACTGTCCGCGTTCCCTTCGAGCAAGTATTGACATCTTGACCTCCGATCTCAGTTGGGTAAATGACTCTTGCTTACCTCCCATTTTCATAGCTCGAGTTCGACAACGGCTACTGGTTTCACGATTTTCCTCTTTGCAACACCGTCAAACACTGCCGAGACAGTGCATCCTACCAAAGCTGGGACTACGAGCATGGAACCGAATACCTCGTTGCAAACCCCATAGATATTCCCGGTCTCGCAGCTCTTTTTTGGGCGCTACTCTGAAGCCTGGATGCATTCTTTCAACCTCGATGGTGGAGCCTTTACCTTGAACGACCATGACCCAGCATCTGATGCATTTCATCCCATTCATCGAACCCCTGAACTTCCATCGCGCGATCCATTCTCCGTTAAGGACAGCGGTAACAAACTCACTCCCAAACTAGGTACTGGAAAAAATCCTCGATTACCTCAGTTCCAAAGATTTTGCGAATCTGAGGCTCGTCTCGAGACGATTCAGACAGTTTCCGCATCACCGGTTCTGGACCTTTGTAGCGCAAGAGTTTCCTTGGCTTTGGGAGCGAAGGGAGCCGGAGGGCAAGAATGGGATTCATAATGAGAGGGATTGGTTTGATTTTTATCGGCAGATATAGTTTGCTTGGCAGGATATCAAGGGACTGAGGAATCGACGAAGGATTTGAAGGGATATAAAGGAGATTATGAACAACTTTTGAGAAGCATAGGGAGGAAGGGAGGATTGTGGACTTGTGAGATCCTTAGGATCGTAATTTAAGTTCTACTGAATCTTAAACGTCTAACTAGATTTAAGAATGAAGTCATGGCGTGGCGCAGTTGAAACTGTACTAGCCACCACCTCGTTCTTCTCATCTTCTCTTTCTCATCCCCGAACCTGCTCATCCTCAGCCTTATCCTTCTCGCCCCAAAAGGACTTGATATCGAAGTTTGAAAGTGGAATGACATAAGAAATTGAATCGAATGTATGCATGATCAGGTGAAAGCTAAATACCCAGCCGATTCCCGAAAACCGAAACCGAAAGAATTCCATTACCTAGTGATCAAGAACCCCCACACATGTCTCAAAAGAGATCAAATCGAGTTTCTGCATCAGCTCTCAAATCATACGCTTCTCCCTGCCAACTCCTCGATATTCTCTATTATCACGCCCACTGGATCATACGTCGCTATCTCGGCCTGTATCTCCAAAGCCCTGGTCTTGTATTTCTTATTCGAAAGAATCTCATCGACAGCTTGTTGCAGCTGCTCAGTCGAGGGGTTACTTGTTCGGAGATTCACAGCCACGCCTGCCCATTCAGCCCTCGCAGCTGTCTCCGGCTTTTCTTCCGTCGTAGCACCCATTTGACGGGACAGGAACATCTGCTGGCAACGCGGCGCCCTTCTTTCCTAATGCGACGACTACGATAATGTCTGAGCGCTCCTTGAATGCATTCATGGTAGGGACGATCAGTTGATTGATATCCGTAGCAACGGTTCCTTGACAGACAAAGATAATCTTCCTGGTATTGTTGCTGGTGACTTCATGCCACCATGCCGGTCTCGTGGGGTTCAAGTCTCGAGAAGCCTTAGGATAACCACCCGAAAATCGCAGGGTTTTTGGAGCATCGCTTCGAGGGTATTCTGCGCTGGGTGTGCACATTTGTATGAAACGGTCCGGTAGAACATAGAGCGCGTCGAGCAAGAAAATCTCTGGCTTCTTAGCTCCCACGCTCATGAGTGCTTCCCCGTATGCCGTTTGAGCTAGGGCAAAAACCTGCTTCTGGATTTTATTCGCAGACTTGTTTCGCTCTTGGCCCTCCGGAGAGCTGTCTGGCGGCAAACCGGGACCAAAAGGTGGATGGTCGATACTGGTCAGCAGAATAGGGTTGAGGCCAACGGCTATAAATCCTTTAGGGCGGATTCCCGGAGCGCCGTGGGTGATAGGCAAAGCTCCAAAATTTAAGCTCTCGGTCATGAGAATGATGGGCCTGTCTGGATGCTTGTCGCTGAGCATTTTCAGGGCTCTTTGTAGAGTCTCATGTTGTGAGGGCAGTGATTTACAAAATATATGCACCAAGTCGTGGTTGAAATGGTCTGGTCCTTGCAGAGTCTTTTGGAGGATGGGCCCATTAGGTGAGGATCTCGGAGTCAGTTTACTTGATCAGGAAAAATTTATGGAGTTCGGAATCGATTCATGCGCCATGTTGAAAGGAAACACTTGTCTCAATTCCGTGGAATTTCTAAAAGGGGCAATAAAACAACGAGAAACGCATACAACGGGGATCGAGGTCTCGTGCCCTGAGGTCGTGGAAGTCGCCATATCCTTCGACCGGGACAAATGACGCGCCGAGAGCTTCAATCTGTTGGCGATAGCCCGAGCCAGATACAAAGCAGACATCATAGCCCCGGGCGATGAGATGTTTTGCAATTGTTTGCATGGGTATAATATGTCCAGATACTGGCGTGCTGCATACAAGCACGAACGGTTTGATTGATGTCGCCATGATGATGAACCAGAAAAATATGAATAGGTATTTTGAAAGGAACAAGAGAAGATGTCAACAGGAAAAGACGAATAATGGGAAATAGGAAGCGTAGCATTATATGCGAGAAAGCAAATTCTGTAAGCAAGGCGGGGCTGAGCCTTGCACTAAGGAATAACGAGTCAGCTCACCGACTCAAATGCAGTCATCAGCTCAAATGTTCTAAATATCGAATTGTGAGCACGGGATTATCAAATCACTAGAAACATCGGCAAATTCGGTTAGAATTATACAATTTAGCATCAAATATTGAACTAATAACTAGTTATTGCGATCGTATAATAGATCAATTAATAATCAATTTAATAAACTAAGAAGCAAATAGGGAAGCAAATAGGGAAGGTAATGGGTAAACTATTGGGGAAGTCAATGGGGAAGCCAATGGAGGAGCCAATGAGGGAGCCAATGGGGAAGTCAATGAGAAAGTCAATGGGGAAGTCAATGAGATGTAGGGAACCCGTTATCGTTATTTCAAGCTCTTCTTCATAACAATAGTTGATGTAGTCCTTCCTTCTATGCGAAACAGGTAAGGCGAAGAACTCGATGAAGCTTTGCGATGGGGAAGCAAACAGGGGTGTAAATAGGAAACGCAACGGAGAAGTTAATGGGGTAGAAAGCCATGTAGGGAGCCATGAAGGGTGTTTGGTAGGGAGCCATGGAGGAAACCATGGAGGGAGTCATGAAGGGAGCCATGGAGGGAGACATGTAGAAAACCATGGAGGGAGTCATGAAGGGAGCCATGGAGGGAGACATGTAGAAAACCATGTAGGAAGCATGTTATGCGCCCGACCGACGCGTATTTTGAACCATGTAGGGAGTTTGGTAGGGAGCCATGGAGGGAACCATGGTAGGGAACCATGAAGGGAGCCATGGAGGGTATTTGGTAGGGAGTTTGGTAGGGAGTTTGGTATCGAGCCATGAAGGGTGCTTTCTATTGAGCTAATTAGCATGTGCTATGAAGCATGTATGAAGCATACTATGGAGTAGGGCATGAAGCGAACGACGGGTGTTCGAACACGTCGCATGAAGCATGTTTATGAAGCGAGTAGGCTGGTGAGTAGGCGAACGAGAAGGTAGCTGAGTTGGTAGCTGAACATGTAGTGGGTAGGGTGGTGGCCGAGCTGGCTGCAAAATCTCCAAGATTTTGGGCAAAATTTCAAGCAAGATTCGAATGTGACTTCTTACCAGCTCGAAGCCAGCTCGGGCCAGCCCGGGGCCACATTAGCAGAGGGAGCAAGTCAATATTGGCGGGCCGGGTCCTCGAATTGCCGATGTTATATCAGAAATCTTATTTAACTTAAATCTTAAGTGAAACAAAGCATTCTAGTAATAGTCGTTATATCAGAAATCTTACTCACTCAATGTATCGACACGCTTTCCAAAGCTGAGCTGCAGTTTCACCAATCTAGAATGAGTAAGTAATGAAAAACAGAGATGTAATGTGTCGAAAAGATAGTGAACTTACGTTTTTCTGTGAGAAGGCCTCGAAATGGTTTCCAGGGATTGGCAGAACCTTGACATAACCACCGACCAATCCTTCCCAGGCGACGATAGCAGCAGCTCGAGCATCCTGGTTACTGAGCCAGTCATAGCGAACCCCGCAAAGACTTTCAGTATCGAAGACGTCCTGGCTTCTCAACATGACCGTCTTCAGTCTTAGTCTATTCGTTTTGGAAAAGGATACTGCCTTGTAACTTCCTAGTAGAGATGCGTGGAATTGGAATTCTTCCCTTAGTGCAGCATTGTTGTTCAACGCATGAGTCTGACCGCTCGATTTGATAATGTTGGCAATGACTTCATTCGGAAGAGGTTCGTGTTCAATGGGATTTGGAGAGTCGATCAATATGAGGCCCTTTACCTCGAATCCATTGGCCATGAGCTGTTGAGCCGCCTCGAAGGCCACTATTCCGCCAAAAGACCAACCTTAAATCATCAGCTAGGTTCAAAACGAGGCGAGCGCCAAACTTACCACTCACTATCAAGGGAGATAGTTTAGATCTTGAGAGGAGCGAGACATAGTACTCGGTCATCTGATTTATGCTGCTGTGAGGGCGCTTGTCACTCCCAAAATGCGGGTCGAAGAAGGCGTATGCACTGCGGTCGTGATCACGCAGCCGTGCATACATGCTGACCTGCCCACTCCCGTCATGAAATAGGCAGAGCGGTGCTACCTCTTCGTGTGAAACATGTAGCGCTACTGGATTCTTCTGCATGCCATCAGATGAAGAAAAGTCTGAGGGAACAAGAGTAGACTGACGTGAATCTCGCTGACTGGCGGATACGGGAGTCCCAACAAGCGAAGTGGTTTCCACCGAGGATTGCAGAATGGATGCCAGAGTGCTTTCCAAGGACTCGAGAGTTTCGCATTCTGACAAAGCATGGTGGTCCAGTCCAGCTTGACCGGGAAATGTGCGTATCAGTTTCGAGATAATCTCAATTTGCATAAGAGAATGGATCCCAAGTTCATCTAGTGAATTCGTGTAATCCATATCTTGCTCGGAGAAACCACCAAATTCCATGACGATATTTTTCAGTGCTATCCTTACGTCATGAGGAAGACTACCACGAGACTCGATGGGAGTATCTATGACCTCGCCACTTGTGGGAGGAGTGTCCAAACCAGTTGATAGCTGCGGTTTCTTTTGCTCCACAGGAAAATTCCGAGGCTCAATGGCAGTGGACTTGCGAGACAACACTTGCTGGAAGGCAGACAATTGGAGTCTTTTAAATTCCATGTCCCGAACGACGGCGACGACTTTCCCGAAAGCATTCAAGGCAATTGCGTCTGCTAGAATTGCACCTTTGATTTCGAGCAAGCTGCAGTAAACTGTGAAAGAATCCGCGTAATCGATATCACGGTAAGATATCTCGACCGACTCGACGCGGGCGCAAATGCCTACTTCGTCGGACCTTACAGCAAGATTTGCAATGAAACCTGCAGCATGCAGAAGTGTGTCTGTAAAGACAGGGGGTGCAAGGTAACCGGTCTGAGAACTAGACGGTAGTTTGAACGAGCCAATACCTTCGAGATTGGAGTTGGTCACACTCAAATACACCAAGCTTTGGTACTCTGGGGAATACCTGACAACACGTGTAAAGATAGCCTCATAAAGGACTTTAGTTCGGAAAGTACTGATGTAACTTTTCCCGACACCAGAGAAGTAATGACTTTGCCTCGTCACAATTGCCGCATCCTTTATCCAGTGGGATGCGTTGATCTGGAAGTTTTGCAGGGAGACACTACCGGTACAGTGTATATTCTCCGTAAGATCTTTGGTCGAGCATGAGGTAATTTTAAAGTCTGCCCCGGAAGCTAAATCATATTTTGTGATGTACACAGTCACAACATCTGCTTCCTGTGACGGTACATATATTAGCGGACTGGTAAAGCTCATCCCGGTGACGACCAATAGTTGGCCCTCGTGAGGCTCAAGCATAGTGTGTGCTCCTTCCAAGGCGAGCTCATGGAATACTGACGCTGGGCAGATGGAAGTCCCGCCAACGTCATGCCCTGTGATCAATGGCCCAAGAATTGCTAATGTTGTCTCAAGCACAAATTCCTCGTTCGAAGACGCCTGAGTCTTCAGCCATGGTAGCAGCTTAAACCCGGTCCTGGTGCGGAGCTCCACCGAATACTGATCAAGGGAATTGACAACCTGACGAGGTTCCTGGTAAGGTATCATATAGGTCGAGCCCTCCAATAGATGGCCTGGTAAGCCTATCACTTTCGCAGACGTCCCAATAAAAACCTCGCGCCAGTTGACTGGAAATTTGAGCAATGATATCGCGGCCAGCGTTAAACTAATCGAGGTCCATGCATCTTGGCCCTTTTGTAAGGTACTAAGGTAGGTACAAGAGTCTGAATGAATCGAGCTCCGTAGCATTGGTATTGTTGTAGGTTGTGGGCCTATCTCAAGGAAGACAGCACCGTCGAGCAGTTCTCTTGATTGTAAATTAAGCAGACATTCGGTAAAGCGCACTGGCTGCCTCGCGTGAAGCGCGAAGTAGTCACTAGAAAAGTCTTCCTCTTCAAATAATCGCCCAAACACATTAGAGATGACGGGAATCGTAGGTCGTGCGAACCTAATTGAGCGCCCCAGGGCTTGCAGGGGTTCCAGGATTGGATCCATAGCTGGTGAGTGGAAGGCGTAGGCGACGTCCATCAACTTCACCTTGACCTTCCGGGTCTTGCAATCCTTCTGAAATATATCGATTTGGCCCAGCGGTCCACCAATGACACAGTCACCAATGCCATTCAGGCATGCCACGGTCAGCAGGGACACGCCCGGGTTTTCCAATATCAATTCCTCGGCCTTTTCGGGGGATAACTTGCACGCCAGCATCCCAGACGCGTTAGCCACACAATTGTCGGTCATCATCTTCGCTCGGGATGCCACAACACGCAATGTATCCTCTAATGTCAGCGCACCCGAGAAGCATAGAGCAGCGTATTCGCCGAGACTGTTAAGATAAGCGTGTTAGTAGATGAAGACCTCTGGGGTGCTGAAGTACCTATGACCCATAACATATTCGGGCATAATCCCCCACAACATGAACATTTTCGCGAGCGCATATTCTAGTGCAACGCACGCACATTGTGATGCGATAAACTGCTCAGCGCCGTCTAATGCCTTTACTCCGCCTCGATCTTTGCATAAGATACTGAGAATGCTTGGGTATCCCAATCCTTGGATGATGCCATCGCAACTCATGATAACCTCTTTGAAAAGAGGGAATGTGTACATTAATTCTTCTCCCATACCGTGATACAAACCGCCTTGTCCAGAGAAGACAAAAACAGTGGCTGAGATACTCTGAGCGGGAATGGAGTTGACAGCTTTGCAATGTTCTAACCTTGTCCGTAGATCATCAATAGTGGTGCATACCACGGAGATGCGGTGATCATGAATCTGACGCCGCGCAGTTGCGGTATAACAGATGTCTTTCAACGATGGCCGACGTTCTACTTTCCCCAGGAATCGGAGGTGTCGATGTACAGCCGTTTGCAATGCAGTTTTTGATTTTGCAGAAAGTGCAAAGACATACGCTGATCGCTCCTGGTGCTTGGGCTGGGTATTTGGTGGCTCAACCCACTCTTCTAGGAGGAGAGACGTATTTGAGCCAGCAGCCCCGAAATTATTCAGCATAGCTCTCCTTGGGGCTCTTTGCGAGTGGATCCATGCTGTAGTCTGCCTTGGTATAATGAAGCCAGAGCTTTCCAGGTCCGCGAAACGTGGATTGACGTCCTTAAATCCGACTTGTACTGGGATTTTTTTCTCGCGAAGCATGAGCAATAATTTAGCCAAACCAGCTGCTCCAGACGCGGATTCACAATGGCCTATGTTACCCTTGATAGAACTGACCACAAGGGGGTTCACCATTGAGTGATGTGGGCCAAAGATAGTTTGCAAGCTTTCAATTTCGCGTGCATCTCCGGCCTATCAAGCAAGTACAAAGTTAGCGATACCCCAATACTAATAAGTCTAACAAATCAGAGTGAAGGGTAGAAACCTGTGTGCCTGTCCCGTGTGCTTCTATGACACCAATGGATCCAGGATCGACATTCGTTTGTTGGAGCAGTCGCTGGAACAGGTCGATTTGTGTTTGACTGTGAGGATGTGTAATAGAATGGGCATTGCCGCTTTGATTTATCATTACGTTCCTGATAACGCCGTGTATGTGATCGTTTTCCGCGATAGCATCAGACAATCGTTTGAGAACAAAGAGAACACACCCCTCAGCCCGACAATATCCGTCAGCAGCTGCATCGAAGGGTTTGCAGCCTCCGGTTGGACTGAGGAAGTGGCCTCGGGCTAATCCCAGGTACATCTAGTATTTGTCAGCAAATGCATTTCCATTTCTGAAATCGGCGCGACGAAGATACTGACATCGGGGCTGGAAATCACATTGGCGCCGCCCGCGATAGCTGCTGTGCAATCGCCACGTTGTAGGGCTCGGCATGCCTGGTACACGGAGACAATTGAGGACGAACATGCAGTATCAGTCACAATGGATGGGCCACTGAGCCCATAAAAGTAAGATATCCTTCCACTATGAAATGCTCGTAGTGTCCCGGGGGGGTAGAAGACATCAATATCATTGCGAAGGTTGTCTGTGTAATCCCCAGTAGCAAGGCCAATGTAGCATCCGATGGAAGCTCTTTGGAAAGATGGTGATGAATCCCCTACATAGCCAGCATCTTCAAAGGCTTCCTGGGCTGCATGCAATAAAATTCGCTGCTGAGGATCCATAGATTTTGCTTCTCGAGGGGAAATATTGAAATAGGCATTATCAAAGCTGCAGGATCTCGGAGTTAGTTTTCTCGATCAGGTAGGATTTAGGAGTTTTGAGACATCGATGCAGGAGTTTATAGTATGCTGAAAAAGAATGAGTCAAGAGTTGAGACATGCCTAAACTCCTGATAATAGCTGAAAGAGAGAAATATACTCGGGTAAGCTGAAGACTTACGAGAAGGGATCGTCCAGGAATGCGCCGTGCTTTGTGGGCATCGAGCGCGGCTTATGCGAATCCTCCTCTGAATAATAGTCCGAGACTTTGAACCTGGACTCAGGGATCTCTTGCACGGCATTCAACCCTTGGGACAGCGTTTCCCATAGCTCTTCGGTGCCATTCCCTTTGGGGAGATGCACGCTCAGCCCAACAATGGCGATGCTATCCTGGTGGTCACAAGACAACCGAGATTTCCTGCTAGCTCTAAATGGCGAGAGATCCAGAAGTTCTATTCTAGGATCAAGAGGCTGAAAGTTTGGGAATAGGGAGCCGGAGCCTGGTCCGAAGGAAAGGAGCTTCACGACTGTTGCGGGCTCCCGTTCCAATAACGCCCTAACACTTGCTGCGATCTCATGAGCTGTGTCGCTCCAATTTACACAGTGTAGCAACAAGTGCCGAACTAACCACCCAAGCAACTCTGGAGCATCGGTGTTTGAAGCATCGAATAACGTGCCGTCAAGGGTTGAACGAATGGGTTTTGTAAGCGTGGAGAAAGAGGGGAAGGAGACGGCCCGACGCCGCAAATCTTCAAGAACTTCGTGGACAACACCTTCAAGTTGATCTCCTCCATGATACCATCCATGTACATGCGCGAAGGTTGTTGCAAGATCGGGGACAGCCTGCACCCTGAACGCACTGAGATCCACTCTAGGGCCAGATACAGACACGACACTAGAATTGGAGATGGTAGATACCTGGAGTCGTCGAGGCGGTTGCTGGGATAATGGGCCCGGCCCCTGCGCCGCGAAGTGCTGTAATAATCTCTCTTCGACCTGGCTTGGGGAAAGACCACGAATCACAAGGGACGATGTCGCTTCTGAGTCGACGCCATCGCCAACGGGGTCGCTTGCATTGGGGTTGAGGCTCCAGAAGAGACTGCGACATGCAATCCAAAAGGCAAGGCGGAACCCTTCGATTCCAGATGTCACAAAGTCGTCCAAGCTGCGCGAGCGTGCAACTACCGTAGCCGGGAGCAAACCCGAAGAGAAGCCCGCTGTCTCTCTAAGTCGGTCAAACGAGTCCTCGAATGGTCCGTCGATACGCTGTGTCTCAGCCAGATAATGTAGCAGCTGGCAGAGGTAGATGGTGGTCGCCTGGAGCACTGCGTGTGTGTGATATTGTGCGACCGGCTTGAGCAAGTCACGTGGGAAGGAGAACAGGGCGGGATCGATGGCGAGAAGATGTTGCGAGCGGGCGTCTAGACTCGCTATCTCTTGCAAGAAAGCCGCATGGCACCTCGACAGAAGGATGCTGCCGGCGCTCGCTGATCGAGCATCTTCCTCTGCAGTCGCGGCCGCACTAGGCGAGAAAATGGACGGCGACCCCTGGCCTCCAAACAACACCAGACAGTGTTCTGTCAACGCGGGCATGGCTGTGCTTAGTATTGTCCTGACACCAAGGGTTTGGTGTACTGGTGATCTTCCATGAGACTGGTATGTGTATGTGGAGTTTGAATGGATTCAATCACTGAACTAGGAAGAGTGATTGAGAGGATGATTGCTTCATTGGTTCAAGGCACGTTTAATTGAGAGTCGTAAAGTCCTCGTAAGTTGGGTTCGACTTCGGCTTCCTCTTTGTAAGACAGCTGGGTCAGCACTAGAGTAATTTTGATTAGTTGTTTCATGGTCAATATGTTGAAGTCTAATTGAAGCTCGACGCTAACTTTTTGCATCGTGTCCTTTGAGGCTCGGCGTTGGCTTTTTCATTATGTCCTTATCAATTTGCTGACGACAGTACCTTGGTGGGAATATATCACTCGAAGGCAAACAGTTTCCCACTATGGCACCGAATCTTGCGAAGTCGCAACATGATCTAATCAGTGATTTGATCTATAGTGAGTCAGTTGATCCTGAGATAGCTAAAGCTGCTGGCTGTAGTTCTCGCCTTGTCCGAGCAATATGTTCGAACATTGGTTGCTTTGGCATTTCTAGAGCCCATCGAAACAGTAGCGGACGAAAACGAAGTAGTACACTACCTATGTTGAACGCTCTTTGTGAACACTTATTGAAAAAGCCTGAGCTGTATCGAACCGAGAGTTCGAGATGATAGTTTTTTTTATTGAGACGAATTCAAGATCGTGACAACTTTTAGTATAAAAAGAGCGCTAGTAGTTTATAAACATTGAACTAACTTAAAAAACAATTCGCAGAGTAGCAACTAGCAAACGAATGAAATACAGGTAACAGATCTGCAAAACTTGTACAGTGTACTTGCATAACTTGTCAAATTTTCGTTCTTATTACCTTGTAAGTTCTATCAATAAATCTGATTACATTTACATTGAGTTTAAATGAATTCTTTTGATGTAATTTCAATTCAAATTATCACATTATCTAGTTTTAGCGTGAGAAGCAATTTTAAATACTATTACTAGTAGCTACGATAAATTATTCTACGCAAATCATTAAAACTTAAAATCGAATGTTGAAAATATATTTAATGAGCATTAATTATGCAAATTACGAATCATATATTATGATAGTAATATTAAATTAAAATTAAAATTATATAATATAATATTATATAATATTATTTGTATTAACTATCAACTACTAACTTATAATATTTTTTGATCAGTGATGAAACTCATCTGTATGCGATGCTGACTATGAATCTACTGTTTAGCTACAGTAAAGTTTAAAGATTATCAAAAGTTTGAATGACATCAAGATGCTGCGTGATGATGAAGCGCTGTGCATTGATCGCATGCAAAGTTTTCGCGATCACGCAGACTTTGATAATCTCAATGTGCATGTTACAAAGCAATCTGCATGCAGATGAGAAAGTCAAATAGAATGCAGAACTATGAGAAAAATCGCTTATGAAAATCATTCAATTCAGCATCTTGTCATCGTGATGATGAGAACTGAGATAAAACATTCTTGCGTTTGATTTGTTGAAGATGATTAGCAGAAAGAACTTGAATCATGAACATTCTTTAAATTTACATGCTAACTACATATAGATCTTGTTAAGATTGCATATTTGTTACTACGACATAAGCAACTCACAAGTCTTGTTAAGTTTGACATGAGCAAACTTGAGAATTTCATTATTATCGTTTAACAAACGTTCAAACACAGACATTTTATATGTAAGTGATATGTTGATGAGAAGACTTTATTAAGAAAAGAAAGATACAAGCGAGTTAATAAAGAATGATTGAACTATGTTGTCTGATTAAAAGTGTAGCATATAAACATTTTTGCAAAACACGATCAATCTGCACAAGAAAGATCTCTACAGATAATGTAAAATAAATAAGTCACACGCTTTACAAGTGAAGTGAGCATTTGTAAGATGTGATATACAATGATGACAACTGTTGATCTTAAGAATCTTACTTCTTCACTGAGTTTTGATTCTCAAATGTCTTGATGATAAAATCAATCTTTAATTGAAAACATCATTTGTATAGCTTGAGAAAACAGTAATGCATGTTAATGTGATTAAAGAAGAAATTGACTGCAATACATATATGTATTGCAGATGAAACATCTGCAACTCATGCTTAAGAAGTAAATTGTTGAAATTTAAGCAATGAGAGATTTCATTTTTCTTGAACTGTGAATCTGTCATAAGAAAACTCTTTGAGTAACTTCTGAAATCTAAGAGAAAAATCAGCATAAAGATTGTGCTTTATGTATATTACATGCAATGTATACAACATATTGTTGATAAACTTATGAAAATCATTCGATTCAACATCTCATCATTATGATGACAAGAATTGAAACAGAACATTTTTGCATTTGATCTGTTAAAAATGATTAGCAGAAAAAACTTAAATCATGAACATTTTTTTAAATTTATATGTTAATTACGTATAAATCTTGTTAAGATTGCATGTCTGTTACTGTTACGATTCTAGCTACGCATCTTCGTTGATAGCTATGTTGATGACTATGTTGATGGCTATGTTGATGACTATCCTGAGAGCTATCGTCGATCGCTCGTCGCTAGGGCATAGGCTTGTTCCGAAGTCAATTCTATTCAGGGTTAGCTTATGTTCTTCTGAGTCATATAGATAGTCGGCTCTTCCCTTCTAGATACTTTTCTTTCTTAGCATTTATATACTCGTTACATTACACTCATATGACTCGCTCTATGCTGACCTCTAACATTATATAAATGCTCCTTCGTTACAGGCGAAGTGAAATAATCTGCATCGATTCCTTCGAATGCTTCTGCTAGTAGTTCTTCAACCCTCTATCGACTTTGATCTAGCGGCTTGCGTTCGTGCAGCAGCACTCATCTTTCTTCCCTCGTGAGCTGATTCAGCGAGGATAAACAAAAGATTCGAACTCGTGCGCTGATCAGTGAGTATAAACAAACGATTGGAATCATCCGACTAGATCAAAGATCAGCGAATTAACCGTTCATTCAGATTCGCAAGAAATTCTTCGAATTTGTTGAATAATCAAACGAGACCAGTCATAGAACTGCGTGAAGTCTCTATCTCGAGAAGCAAACTCTCAGTGAGTCTGCTTCAATGGCATCGTCAATGCGATGATCTACTCGCTCTCATCGCTCTATTCATCAGTGAACCTGATCATACGTCCACGTGCAACTAGTGAGCCTGCTACAATGACGAGCCCAAAGTCGATCTCTTCGATGAGCAAGTCGATCAGTGAGCCTGCTTCAATGACACTGTCAATGCGATGATCTATCTTCTCATCGTTCTACCCATCAGTGAACCTGATCATACATTCACGTGCAACTAGTGAGCCTGCTACAATGACATCTTCCGTCAATGCGATGATCTATCTACTCACATCGCTCTACCTATCAGTGAATCGATCTGCCGACTCGTTCGCGTGCAACTAGTGAGCCTGCTTCAATGACACTTCTACCTCGCATAGTGAGCCTGCTACAATAGGCATTTCGATTCTACACAAGACTAAGAAAATACATTCATGCGAACATGAATCGTTGAAGGGAAAGAATAATGTTACGATTCTAGCTACGCACCTTCGTTGATAGCTATGTTGATGACTATGTTGATGACTATGTTGATGGCTATCCTGAGAGCTATCGCCGATCGCTCGTCGCTAGGGCATAGGCTTGTTCCGAAGTCAACTCTATTCAGAGTTAGCTTATGTTCTTCTGAGTCATATAGATAGTCGGCTCTTTCCTTCTAGATACTTTCCTTCCTTAGCATTTATATACTCGTTACATTACACTCATATGACTCGCTCTATGCTGGCCTCTAACAGTTACTACAATATAAACAACTCATGAGTTTCATTAAGTTTGACATGAATAAACTTGAAAGTTTCATTAATATTGTTTAACAGACGTTCAGATACAGACATTTTATACATAAATGATATGTTAATAAAAAGACTTTGTTAAAAGAAAAGAGATACAAGTGAGTTAATAAAGAATGATCAAACTATGCTGTCTGATTAAAAGTGTAACATATGAACATTTTTGCAAAACATGATCAATCTGCATGAGAAAGATCTTTACAGATAATGCAAAACAGATAAGTTGCACATTTTACAAGTGAAGTGAGCATCTGCAAGATGTAATATACAATGATGACAACTGTTGATCTTGAGAATTTTATCTCTTCATTGAGTTCTGATTCTTGAATGTCTTGATGATAAAATCAATCTCTAATCAAAAACATTGTCTGTATAATTCAAAAGAACAGTAATATATGTCAATGTGATTAAAGAAGAAATCGACTGTGATACACATGTGTATTGCAGATAAAACATCTGCGATTCATGCTTAAGAAGTAAACTGTCAAAATCTGAGCAGTGAGAGATTTCATTTCTCTTGAACTGTGAATCTGTCACAAGAAAACTCTCTGAGTAATCTTTCAAGTTTAAGAAGAAAATCAGCATAGAGATTGTGCTCTATGTATGTTGCATGCAACGTATACAACATATTGTCGATAGAATCATGAGCATCACGAGTGCAAAGAGAATGTCTTTCATCTTCGAATTGAGAATTGAATCAAAACATTATTGTATAGAATATCGTCAATGAAGAGCAGAGCAAAGATGATGCGTCATAATTAAACAGCACAGACACTCATTAAGAGTTTACTTGAGCATCACGCGTTGAATAGAAGCTATAGATTCATTACTGATAACATAGTGTCAAATTTATTGTTTCAATGATGTGAAGTCATCGTGTAGTCGATGAGCAATTTTCTTTCTAAGAGAATTTTGTTCATTCGATATATATAACATAGTTTTTCTCATGAGTCGAATCTAAATCGATGTCATAAGAATGTATGAATTACAATTACAATTACTTATAATATTTTTTTAACAACTCGCGATTTTTTTATTTTATGAATTCAAACGTTATATGATGTATCAAAGAAGTGATGAAAAATATCAAACAAAGTTAATATCTAGTATCTTTCAAGATTTAACACCTGAGATTATTGTAAGCATTATATTTATAGTTATATCAAATATCAATATTCTCGTTCATACTGTTATACATCAGCTTTCAGCTTCTATTCTAACAACAATTGTATATATACTAAGTAGGTAGTTTATGTATGTAAAATCAATTATCTGTACGCACTCACACAGAACACTTGTCGCTTAATTAACTGCTTATAATTCTACTAGGCAGCAGGTTAAAGTTGATACTCTAGTACTTCTGCTTTCATCGAGGACTTGCAGGCATCTTACCGGCTTATCCTTGGTCCTCGGAACCGAAGAATTATTGAGAGCGCCTGAATCGTCGTTCTGCTGACCCAAAGCCTAAAGAATCAGAGCTATCGACGTTGCTGACCCAAAGCCTGAAGGATCAGAGCTATCGCATTGCTGACCCAAAGCCTGAAGAATCAGCGTTATCGCGTTGCTGACTCAAAGCCTGAGGATCAGAGCTATGGCGTTGCTGACCCAAAGCCTGAAGAATCAGAGCTATCGGCGTTGCTGACCCAAAGCCTGAAGGATCAGCGTTATCACGTTGCTGACCCAAAGCCTGAAGGATCAGAGCTATGGCGTTGCTGACCCAAAGCCTGAAGAATCAGAGCTATCGGCGTTGCTGACCCAAAGCCCGAAGGATCAGCGTTATCGCGTTGCTGACCCGATGGACGGGAGGAAACAAGTACAGTCGACGCTGGTGATAACGGAGGTGGCAAATCGATCAGCTACTTTCGTTAGAAACAGAGATCCGTGACATCAAAATGACGCTAAATCTATTACAGTATGAATCAATATATAGAATTATCACAGGCTGAAGGGAAATTATCTAAAGATTATTTCTGGAGAGTGTATCACATATAGATTTACCCCCTTTTATAAACGGACATCACCAAAATTTCTCAAAAATACTTCCGTTATACATACAGTAATAGCCAGATTTAACGGAATTACCATACAAAAACCGTCAAGTCTTCAATTTCGTTTCGTAACAAAGGGAGTTCCGTTAGCCGAAACTCTTCTATAACCAGAGTCGACTGTAGCAGCAGGCCCCCCTTTATGTTTATAGCTTATGTACGAGTATCTGCCTGGCTCGGCCCCGCCCCCAAGTTCAGCGTAGCGGCCTCCACGGTCCTCGATTTCGCCATCATCTTGAGATTAATCCTCATTCGACGCCGTTTAGGTTCGACTGTACTGCAGTAACCGTTCTCTGGGCTCTACGTCCAGCCATTGTGCGCAATTAGACGGTAGAGACGTTAGCATTGTTAGAATAGAAGTAAATAAGGTGAACTTCCGTAGACGTAAAAGAGTGCAAGAGGCCTTAAGTGTCAAGCAAGGGTCGACTGCAGTCAGAGGTTTTAACTGCAGTCAGAGGTTGACCAAGGGCGACTGTATACGCTTAAAGAAGCATATCAATAAGGAATTAAGAAGGAATTAATGATAAGCACAAAGATTGCATATACATTCAGAGTTGGAATTAGTTTTTATAACACTTAAATATGCTTAGCACCATTTGTCGGTATCTCAATGGTCTTTCAGGCTTTTAGAGTCCATGGTGTTGACCTTGATATCAGCCCGACGCCGGATTCAAGTCTCCCTGATCTTGGCTTCACCTCTACTCGAATAATAAAGTGCCCTGAAAGCCGAGCCTTCGTCGTCCAAGAGGTCCTTGGGCGCCCCAACTTCGACCAGACGGCCCGAGTCAAGCACAAACACCCTGTCGAAGTCCACCAAGCTCTGCAGACTATGGGCGATCATGATGACCGTTCGGTCCCGGAAACCTTCCCTGATGACGCCTTGAATTGTGGCATCCGTGGCTGGATCAATGCTGGTTTCATATCAGCCTGATTGTGCGCTTTGGGAAACATGTCGGGAGGGTTGGGGAGATGGAACAGAGGACTGAAAGATCAGACTGGAATGAAATGCACGCTTACTGGCCTGTTGGCTCGTCTAGTATCAGTATACTGCTTTCTCGTGAAAGAGCTCTCGCGAGGCAAAAAAGTTGTCGCTGGCCATGTGAAAGTGAATTCTCGTCCAAAGGGGCACCAAGGCCGCCGAGAGACGTTACTTTGCCCCATAAGTCAACTCGTTCCAGAGCCTGAATTATTGCGTGATCTGAGACTGCGTCTTCCCATGGGCTCGCATTCTCCCGTACAGTCCCCTCGAAAAGGAAAGGCTCCTGAGTGACGAGGTTAAGCTTGGACCGAACAAGCTCAGGGTCCAGAGTGGAAATGTCGACTCCATCAATCAGTATATGCCCTTGGTGACACGGTAGCAGACATAGCAAAGCGGCTACAAGGCTACTTTTGCCACTATGAACAGCTTGGTCAGGTGGGAGTACTGGAGGAAAGTAAAGTAAAAAGGTTGCGAGCCACTTACCTGCCCGTCCTCCCGCAGATTCCGACGTGCTCGCCGGGTTTTACGAAGAGCGAAATGTCGTCCAGCACCGAGTTACCTTGCGCGTGCGGTCTTGTTGTTGTTGTCAGTTCACTCTCTGATGACACCGAAGTAAAGGGGTGCTTTACTCATAGCTAGCACTGACGTTCTCCAAGGTGACAGAGCCGCTTAAAGGCCATCCGTCAAATAATGCAGTCGTTTCACCCGAGGGGCCCTCCCGTGGTGTCTCCTTTGTGAACCGGGAGATTCGGGTTACAGCTCCAAGACACGTCTCCATCTCCGTCCACTGAACGATGAGGTCGCTCATCACTTCGGTGAATGTCGTGACTTGGACAATGGCCAACCCTACCAAACCGGGGCTGACACTTGTACGCAGTGCAATGGCCAGCCCCATGACGAGCACCTCCAGGGCTACGACTATGAGGGAGAGTACGAGGAGAAGCCAGCGCTGGACGCAAAAGAGGAGATAGAGAGGCTTCTGCGATTCGTTCAGAAGAGAAAGACCCCTCTGGGTAAACGCTTGGCTCCATCCAAATGCGCGAATCGTTGTAAGTCCCTGGATGGTGTCGAGGAACAACGATACGACCGGAGCTTTAGTTTCGATCCTACAAGTAAGTTGCGATAATTGTCAGCCGCGAGGGGGTCGCACGATGGGATGAGTAATGACTGACTCGAGAAGTCGCATCTGCCTGGAAGTGCGCAAATAAAATTGCTGAAGGAAATATAGAACGGCGCCAAGCACTGGTATACCGATGGCAATATATTTGACAGCAGCCACAGCAAAACCGATGCTTGCAAGACATCCGAGAAACTCTAGAGCATGTACAACATCAGAAATTGCGTGAAGATTGGCGCAAGCCCGCTCTGCACTCACCAAATAAAGTTAATACTATCGTGAGCGGTAGTTGCCAGTCACACAGCCGGATGTCTTGACTGAACCTTTCAAACTAGTCAGTCGCAAGGGCATGCTCTTTCAAGAAGGTTGTGTGAACATACCTATTAACTAGAGATCCGATTTTTATCTTCGATATGAATAACATCGGAGCTCTGACAAATATGTTAGTGCCCATTCAGGGGACCATGGGTCTCCACTCAACATATATCTTTGGATCCTACCTCACTGCAGCTGCAAGCAACTCTGAATGTAACTTCTCCGATGACTTCGGAACCAAATAGGTGAAGAAGAATCTAGTTCAGGTCAGCACTGATCTCTGTGATTTTTCTTTTCCGCCTCTCACTTACAGGGGTGTACACAGGAGGGCCAGTGTTATCAGCACAGCCCAAGTAGCGTACAAGCCTAGCCAATATCCAAGTCCATGGCGGCCATTTGTATCCTCTGCCCACCAAGTAACCCAAACCTGAAAGAGGGCGTAGAAGACTACGTAAAGAATGGCACCGAAAACGAAAAGAGAAAAGTTCAGCCACCCCATGGAGCTTATATAAAAGACATAGGATCCCCAATCGCCTCTCTGTCTTCGCAGGTCGTCGATGCGCGTGTGAAGCTGAGTCTGATACTCTCCTAGACTGACTTCTTCTCCGATCTGCAGCTCTGGCTCTGCCGATGTTAATGGTTCCAGAGGCTTGTTATGCTCGCCGATCGGGTGGCGCTTGGAAACTTCCTCATACGTACCGTAGTCGACTATTTCACCATCTCTGTTCATCAACATGACTTGGTCCGCCGCTTGAAGAAGCTGTACTATAAGTAGTTATCGGGGTTCAGTAAAGGTCGATGATATCTTCTAACAAGCGGGTCTGAGGTCTCACCGGCGTGTGTGGCGAAAATGACGGCGGTTCCTTTGGAGCGAAGTACTCCATCTTTGCCGAAGACCTTCTCTGCCACGGCACGCAGGGTGCGGGGGTCAAGAGCGTTTGTGACGTCGTCGAAAATGGCTTTTTTCTTTTTGGCGTACAAGGCTCGGGCAATGGACTAAGATTTGTCAGTGTCGTATATCGCACATTGCATTCACTGCACGCTGGGCTTGAATTTCAGGATAGCACGCACAATCCGCTGTCTCTGTCCGCCACTGAGTCTCTGTCCTTTACTGCCGACCATCGTGGCGTCACCTTCGGGCATACGGCTCAGATCAAAGTCGAGCTCGCAGCTACGAATCACGTCTTTGTACCACGGGGCATCCAATTCAGACTCGCCGACGATATTGTCGCGAATCGTGCCATCGTGGATCCAGGGCGTTTGGCCGCAATATGCTATGTCTTCTGACGAAACTTGAGAGATTTCTTGTGCAGATGCTGTCTCCGATAAGAAACCCTTGAGAAGTGTTGACTTGCCACAGCCTATCGGTCCAGTGATTGCTGTAAACGAATCTCGCGCGAAGCAGATATCCCGAAGAGAAATAATTGGAGGTGGAGCCGCCTCCCACCCAAAGGCTACGTTCTTGACGTGGATCGCAGGTGAGTGCCGTGAACCTTGAAATGGAAGTTTTGAGTCCAGTTCCGGACTTTTCTCCCGAATCTGGTTTTCTCCTGGGTCATTGGAGCTACTTGTTGCCATCAAGATGGGCTTGTCCTCGAGTTGAAGGAATTTTTGTATCCTTTCGAAGCTTCCTACTGCCTGCAGTCCGAGTGGAATAGCAAAGAGGAGTTGTCTTGCTGGGGTGACCATAAGGTTGAGAATGGAGAGAGAGGCAACTGTTTTCGTCACAGACAATGGGCTTTCATGCGATACCAGTCTCACCACGGAGTATGCCCCGAAAGTAATGAGGGGCGACAAAACCGCGGGGGAGAAAGCTGCAGACGTTAGCACTTGTCTGCCTGGCGTTAAGGGGGTGTGGTACAAGCTGTGAGTGCAAGACAATTGCTGAATCTGAACTTCTGGGACAATTGTAACTCGTCCTTTCGTTTCCTTTGAATGGTTGCCTCCATGTTCCGAGAGAGTCCAAGAAGCTTGACGGAATGCATAGAACTTAGAGTGTGGGAGGTCAGGTTCACTCGTGCTTCGACAGCTTGGAACCACGTGTTTTGGTAATCGGGGACTCTGTGACCCGCTACCGCGACGAGCCCAAAGGAAACTGGCAGATGGGCGAAATAATTAACTTGTATGCTTCAATTGGCTTCAATGTGAAGAGGCTTACCAAAGATAACAATTATTGGAACGCAACACACAGCCCCTAGCTGCCGATAAAGAAGGTAGCCACAAATGCCTATCTGTAGGACGCAGGACCAAGGCTCCAGGATGAGCCTCCAAAAGGTCTCAACAATCTTCTCAACATCAGTTGTCATCAATGTGAAAGCAGTCGATTGGTCAACGGCATTGACTTTGGTTTGCAGAAGTTTGGAGTAAATCATGGAGACCAGTGCACCACGGGTCATAATCATGACACGAAATAGGATGTGAAAGCACCAGGGGGTGACCAACTTTCCGTCGCCTATGTCAGCAGGTGATCGCATCGCATAAAACGTACTCGGCTTACTGCAATCCCGAAAGAAACACAAAAGAAGCCTCCGAGAAGACCGTACCCAACATTGACTGGGGCCGTGGGCGAGTCCAGAAACGTGACAGCTTCCTGGACAAGGAATGGATAACAGACGTTGAGTCCGACTTGCAAAGTGCTGGAGATGAAAATAAGAAGGAGCTCGCTGGGGAAGCTGAAAAGGACCTGAGCCATTAGAGCATGCCTTCCTTTCCGGTTACCTATTTATAATTTGAGCATGAGCGATTCGCAGGAACAACTGTCAGAGATGAACTCACTCCTTATCCAATTTGACTGAACTCGACCGGCGAGCGTTTCTGACGAGAGTTTCTCGTAGATGGGAGGGAGGTCCTGAGAAGAGATCACACCCCGGAATCCCATGAAAAGCAGCGGATTCAGCCAGAGAAAGAATGCGCGGGAAAAGATACTACTACGAAGCTCTGATGACGATTCGGAGTACTCGGGTAAGAGGATGTACGTTTTTTCTCTCGTCTCGATTATAAGTACCAGCACCTTCATTGCAACAGTCGCTATGAGTATGCTCGCAACTTTGGTTTGTCCCGGTATGAGTGCTTGGGTCCTGGCCCTAGCAGCATCCAGAATGCAAGTCAAAATGAGATAGGTCGAGATCAAGATAGACGGCCGAATGGTATTGCGATGCTCCCAATACGATAGGAGGCCTAGTGCAATAGCGGCGCACAACTGAAGTGTCGTGGAGGTCACAAGCACGGCCCGATATTCAGTCTGCTCCATGGAGGATAGAACTAGGAGGGTGGCTTGTAGAGCTCCGAGAACCGCGAATCCAAGCTGTATTTATATACTAGACGTTGGCCGGGAGAAACATTGGGAGAAAACCATATCATTCATTGCCTACCAACTTCCAACCATGTATCCAGGACTTTCTAGTCTTTTGCGATCTCCTTTGCAGGGAAATAAACCTCCATGGGAGGAGGACCAAAAGCAGACATGCTGGTCCTACAGAAAAGACGCTTTCTTCAAAGGTGACTGTTGTCCAAGTCAGTGTTCAGAATTCACGGGCATGGGCATAAATGATGCTCACTCGTGAAATCGAAACCGCCACGGCACTCTGGTAAAGGCGGTACGCCGGGACCAAAAGTAGCATCCCTACACGCTTCGAAGTAGTTTCGAAGCAGCATGATGAAGATGAAAGTCGAACTCCCGCTGTTCCAGAATCCAGAGATTTGAACCTGGTTGGTTTCTGAGTCTTTGCTACATATACAGTAACGTAATTTCCCGCCCTATCGACCATTTTGCCTTATCGACCACTTTCTTACCAACTATGTACTTTGATCGCCATTTACGCGTCGTAACGGGTTGCAGTTCGTAGGGGGGTTGGAACAGCTGAGTCAGGGCTGGAAGAATTTCTTGGCATCGGGCGGCATCGGGCCGAACTTTGCAATTAGCATGAGCCCCACATACAGTATGTGAGACTTGAGTCCTTGACGTCGAGTTTGCACAATGGATAAAAACAAGTCTTAGCACTGCTAGCTGTTTGTCAGGGATCTAAGTCATACTGTATTAGGTAGGTTTCGATTCCTAGTGACGCTGGTCAAAGTTATAGTGGAGTACTGTAGTTTTCCCCCCATTCTGGCAGCGCCACTACCCAGGCGGTTCAATTCCGACTGCCAAGAGTATTGGGATTTGAATCCCAGCTGCGGCGCATGTGCGTATGGACAGGAATTGGGGGTCTCTGCTGGCGGGGCGCCGGCTTGTGGTGTGGGTCGTGTTTGTCAGGGATTTAACTCATATTAGGTTCGATTCCTAGAGGCGCTGGTGCAATGGTGTAGTGGTATTTTCTCCTTCTGATAGCCAGCCCTTTTTATTTTTCCTTTTTTCAAGTAGTCAACTACAGGTCCGTATCTCTATCTGAGAAATTTGTCAACCCATCACTCACCTCGGGCTGCTCCTCGTTCACACTTTTGTACTGTCAGTTTCTTCAGATATCCAAATGGAGCGAATTGATATTCACTGTCATGCTGTGCCCCCGGGGTACCGTCAATATGCGCTCGATAATGGTCATGAGAAGCCTGATGGGATACCTGCCCTTCCTGTAAGCCAGCTCGTCGTGCCATGGTCCTCACTGACCAGCCCAGGCCTGGAGTGCAGAGGAGCACATTGCCCTCATGAAGAGGCTGAATATCAGCAAGTCAATTTTAAGCATCACATCTCCAGGAACACACCTTACCCCCAACCATGACGAACATGCTGCAAACATGACCCGTCAAACCAACGAGGAGCTCTCTGCAGTCTGTACCAATCATCCTTCGCACTTTGGATTCTTTGCTTCGTTGCCACTTCCTTCCATTCTGGAGTCCATTGTTGAAATTGATCATGCACTGGACAAACTTGGGGCAGTAGGATTCGCAATCATGTCCAACGCAAATGGAGTCTATCTTGGAGATAAGGCGCTGGACCCTATCTTTGAAAAGCTCAACGCACGCGAAGCTATCCTGTTTATCCATCCTACTGCTTGCAATTTGCTTGTTCCTGGGGGTCAAGTGCAGACGATAAAACCACTCGAAGAGTACTCTCGTCCCATGATGGAGTTTATGTTTGATGAGACACGTGCCATAGCCAACCTGCTCCTCTCAGGCACGGTATCAAAGTATCCCCATATCACCTTCATCATGTCGCATTGTGGCTGTGCGATTCCCTCTATCGTGGATCGTATCGGCGCTTTTGCGATGGTTTTCAAGGGAGGAGAGAACCAGAGCGATGAATTGCGAAAGTTACTGCGAGAGAGATTTTTCTTTGACTTGGCTGGATTCCCCTTTCCGGATCAGATCTACGGGCTGCTCAGGACTTTGGGGGAGGGTGGGGAGCAAAGACTGGTCTATGGGAGTGACTATCCTTTTATCCCTGAGAAAGTTGTCGTTGATCTCGCAGATCAGATGGACGAAGGCTGTAAGGAACTGTTTGATGCAGATCAGCGAAGCGCTGTGTATTCGGGTAACGCAGAGAGACTAATTGGTCTCTGACGTTCGTGACAATTGTCGTGTGCATCGAAATTTGACTCCCCTTGCAGATTCTAATTTTTCCCAGTGCCTGCCCAATTGCCTCTTTCTGTTACCATAAATGAAGTAATCCACAGAGTTATATGTACATAATATTCTCGCAAGTTGTCTTGGTTCTCATAAAACTTCCATAGCGATCAGGGTCCCATTCAGCATCAAACCACTAAACAGCCGTCCGCAACTATATTAGCTTCCCAGATCCGGTCTCCGCTGATGTCATCCTGCCCGGCCTGTCTCGAAAACCTGAGCTTCCAGTCGGTATGACTGCTGCTGAAGTTGTAGCTACGGATACGAATGACGACAAAGATTCGCTTGATGGTGAGGATCGAGATATCCACAGATGATGAACTCGACTGCTGAAAGATTATTATGGCGGACGAGAGTCGGGACTGTCAGCCGTGAATACACATTGTGCCTCAAACTAATTGTTTTTTCGTAAATTAATTTAGTTTACAATTTGTAATAAACTAGTATAAAAATATAAGTATGTTAATTTAAGCTGTCGATATTAATATAAATATTAAAATAAATAAATTTCTAGTATTGTTGAAATCTGTTGGAAATAGGGGAGTTGGTAACCCTCGCTAGTATCTAGAGTTTTTATCTTTCACCTCCTAGATAGCCTTCTAAAAGCAACAACCAAAATATCAATATGCCCCCATATGACCTCGTATTTCAACAGGTTATGAGCCTCGGTTAGTGCAAGCTGCCTAAGTTGTTGTTCAGTTAGTGAGTACGTGAACTCATCGACCATGTCTATCGTCGTCGACGTCGTCACTCGGAAGCCTCTACGCGATAGAGCCAAGAATAAAAAAAAAGCACCGTGAATATGTGCCTCCGATGGAGGAAAGCGGTGCAGTCAAGTCAGGTTCAGGTAGTAGATTGCTACTGAGCCGAAGAGAGTCAGTCATCGTGAATAGATGAAGCAATGCATCAGTTATATTCGAAAGAGCCAGAAACGAGGCTAGAATGCCAGAAATGACGCAGAAACGAGGTCATTCTGAATGAATCCGACAGATCTTGAATAGCCTCGAATGAGGGCAAACGGTGTAACAAAAGCATAGCCACCAGACCGTGAATAGCCTCGAGCGGGGACAAACGGTATAGAAAAGCATAGTCATCAGACCGTGAATAGCCTCGAGCGAGAGCAAACGCTATACAGAAGTATAGCCATCTGGAATTCGTGAACAGGTCTCTGAATGAGGGCAAACGAGGTCATCTTGTCAGGTGACGGGGAAGCCTGATCTGCTTCATATGATACTGCTTCGTGTAGAAGTCGAGAGAGCTTGAAAGCTTCAGAAAGAGAAGCTTAAAGGCTTCGAATTTTGGTTCATGAAGACTTCGATTCTCAAGAAAAAGTGTTGAAAATAGAGAATTTGATAATCTTCGCTTCATAGTAGGGCTGGTAGGGCTGAGGCTCGCTGATGAAGTTTTCACCTTTCATCTTCTGAATAGCTTTGTTTATTTCTTGTTGTGAAAACTGAAAATAACAACTAAAAAGTATTGTGATTGTGATTGTAATTTATACATTCTTGTGACATCGGTTTAGGCTCGACTCATGAGAGACTCTATGCTATTTATATCGAGTGAACAAAACTCTCTGAAGAAGAAAATCACTCGTCGTCTATACGACTGCTTCACGCAGCCGAAACAATGAGATTGACACTGTGTTATCAAGTAATAAATCTATAGCTTCTATTCAGCGCGTGACGCTCGAGTAAACTCTTGATGAGCGTGTCTGTGCTGTTTGATTATGATGCATCGTCTTTGCTCTGCTCTTCATTGACGATATTCTATACAACGATGTCTCGATTCGATTCTCGATTCAAAGACGAAAGATGTTTTCTTTGCATTCGTGATGCTCGTGATTGTAACGTACGTAGAGCTGTGTTCTCTTACTCAATGATTGTCATTCATTGAGCAGAGAAATATGTGATGAAAGAGAGATGCACACGATGAGAAGATAGAGTGTGATTGTACTGAGTAACTCTTTTCTTCTCTTGATTTGACTTGTGTCACGTAGACGTTGAATGAATTTTTAGTATAAACATGCGATCGCAATCATTCAATGTGTCAGAATCGTGCCTAGATGATACAATCAATGAAGATCAGAATTGATAGTGCTTGATCTTTAGAGGTAGCTATAACTGAATATTAAGAATACAGAAGAAGATTGATACAAAAGCTTCTATTTATGTAATGTTCAGAGACTGCGCTAGGTCTGAAAGAAATGTGTTTGTGACACGAGAAGAATGTGATGTAAATGAACAAGATGTTGGTGAAAGAAAAGAATGTTGAGAAAGAAAAAGAATGTTGAGTCATATCTGAGTCATATCTGAATCATATCTGAGTCAAACCTGATGCGAATTGATTAGAGCTTCAGTCTTGTTCAGCCTTGATACGCTCGTAACATTATTTCCCCCTTCGAAAATTTATGTTCGCATGAATGTAGTTCATCTGCTCGCTTTTGTTGATAGTTATTTTGATATTTAGCGCGATTTGTTTGAATATAGCTTATGAAATTCATTCAAAACTTTCTCTGAGTCATCGAATTTCTCTTTATCGACATAGTATCATTCGTCGTCTCTATCTAGATCTGTTCATTTGACTTTGTACTGTATTTGATCTCGATAGCGTCTGAAGTTCAATATATCGTCTATCTCTCAATGTTCATCGTCTTCGATAGTGATTGATCTGAGTGATTCTGAATGCTGTTCTGATAGAGAGTTTTCTGAATACGATCGCAGTAGCTTCGAACTGAACATCGAATGCAGATGCTTCATGCTGACTGATAAACGAAGATGATAGAAGATACTCACTTTGACAGTGATTTGATAGAGATCTAGCTGTTTATCTTTCAAATCTTTGCAGAGTCTTGTTGTCTTGACGTTTCTAGAAGATAGTCAAACTCAGTCATCTACTTCATAAATGATGTCTCGTCTATGTTTATTGATCTGAACTTCGATGATCAGCTTCGTCTTTTTCAATTGTTGACGATCGAAGTTCAGTAGCTCTTTCATTCGATTGACAATATCATCTGCTTTTCTGACTTCAAGTCGTTCACGAGTTGTTTCGTAGTCAGTTGTATCTGAATCGAAACTCATTCGAGAATGAAATTCTTTATTGAAGTAGAAGAAGATCATTGAAGTGATCGAGAAGATATTGAAATTGTCACTGAACTTTATCATAGATATTCATTTGACTCAGTCGTTCTGCATGTAATTGCAGTAGATTCTAAGTTCGCGTTCGACGTCTTGATTGACTCGTTTCGATTGATCGTCGATCTCAGAATGATAGACTGTGAATAGACTAGCTGTGATTCTCAGTCGCTTACAAAGACTTTTTCACATAGTCGATATGAATTGAAAGTCTCTGTTCGAAACAATAGAACTGAGTAGATCATGCAGTCGATAGACGTTTCATAGCATGATTCAAATCGTTTCTTCGACTGAGATGTCATCGTCTTCTCAATGACAGGAAACATAGTGACGTTCTTTGATGAGACGACATATGATTGTGCAAATGACGTTATAGTCTTCTGACAGAGATAGTTCAGTGATGAAGTTCATAGCTATATCTTTTCAGCGTTTCTGTGAAATCGAAAGAGAATGATGAAGTTCATTGATGCTATCTCTAGAGACTTTGCTTCGCTGACAAGCATGACAGTTTCAAATGTATCGTCGAATAGTAGCTCGATGATCTGATCAATAGTAGAAACGCTGAACTAGATCAATGATTCGTCTATTGTCGAAATGAGAGATTGAAGATTGATCATGCACTTCTTGTAGTAATTTCGTGTGCATGTTCTCAGAGATTCACAGTAGACCTTTTCTAAATAGAACGTCGTCAAGAATTTCGCAGTTCTTCAGTTTAGTGATATGAAATTTGAGCTTGTTTTCGTTCATAGCTTGTCTATATTCGCTGCAGAGCTCATCTGTTTGATTGATCATTTATACTCGTTGATAGAGATTTGCTTTCGATTCAATAGATAGAACATCGACTCTATCGAAAGTCAGAATAGTCTGAAAACGATCTTCAAGACGCTGAGCTGATTCAGAGACGTTCGCTAGAGACATTCTAATTAGAGCATCGACTTTAGTGTTCATTTTGCCTGATCTAAAGATGATCTGAAAGTTGAACTTCAATAGAATGTTCAGATAGTTGACTTGTTGTCAACTCAACTGTTTGTTTTTCATGAAGATCTTCAAAGTCTGATGATCAATGAACATCTGAATGAGTAGTTCAGTGCATTTCAGCTCGAATCGTCAGTGTTCGAAGCATCGAATAATGACTAGCAATTTCTTGTCATAGATGTGATAATTGATTTCAGCGAGAATCATGCTTTTACTGTAGAAGATCATCGAATGAAAAACTTTCTCGTCATCGTACTTGTTACGATTCTAGCTACGCACCTTCGTTAATAGCTATGTTGATGACTATGTTGATGACTATGTTGATGGCTATTCTGAGAGCTATCGTCGATCGCTCGCCGCTAGAGCATAGACTTGTTCCGAAGTCAATTCTATTCAGGATTAGCTTATGTTCTTCTGAGTCATATAGATAGTCGGCTCTTCTCTTCTAGATACTTTTCTTTCTTAGCATTTATATACTCGTTACATTACACTCATATGACTCGCTCTATGCTGGTTTCTAGCATTATATAAATGCTTCTTCGTTACAGGCGAAGTGAAATAATCTGCATCGATTTCTTCGAATGCTTCTGCTAGTAGTTCTTCAATTCTCTATCGACTTTGGTCTAGCGACTTGCGTTCGTGCAGCAGCACTCATCTTTCTTCTCTCGTGAGCTGATTCAGCGAGAATAAACAAAAGATTCGAACTCGTGCGCTGATCAGCGAGTATAAACAAACGATTGGAATCATCCGACTAGATCAAAGATCAGCGAATTAATCGTTCATTCAGATTCGCAAGGAATTCTTCGAATTTGTTGAACAATCAAACGAGACCAGTCATAGAACTGCGTGAAGTCTCTATCTCGAGGAGCAAACCCCCAGTGAGCCTGCTTCAATGACATCGTCAATGCGATAATCTATTCGCTCTCATCGCTCTATTCATCAGTGAATCTGATCATACGTTCACGTGCAACTAGTGAGTCTGCTACAATGACGAGTTCAAAGTCGATCTCTTCGATGAGCAAGTCGATCAGTGAGTCTGCTACAATGACATCTTCCGTCAATGCGATGATCTATCTACTCACATCGCTCTACCTACCAGTGAACCGATCTGCCGACTCGTTCGCGTGCAACTAGTGAGCCTGCTTCAATGACACTTCTATCTCGCATAGTGAGCCTGCTACAATAGGCATTTCGATTCTACACAAGGCTAAGGAAATACATTCATGCGAACATGAATCGTTGAAAGAGGAGAGTAATGTTACGATTCTAGCTACGCATCTTCGTTGATAGCTATGTTGATGACTATGTTGATGACTATGTTGATGACTATTCTGAGAGCTATCGCCGATCGCTCGTCGCTAGGGCATAGACTTGTTTCGAAGCCAATTCTATTCAGGGTTAGCTTATGTTCTTCTGAGTCATATAGATAGTCGGTTCTTCCCTTCTAGATACTTTTCTTCCTTAGCATTTATATACTCGTTACATTACATTCATATGACTCGCTCTATGCTGGCCCCTAACAGTACTGAGATAGTATTTCACCTTTTACATAGTTCGAAGCATCAGTCTTCAGAATAGCTTGTCGTTTGAGATCGAAGTGACGAAGTACTGAGATCGAGCTGACTTGTTTCTTTAGATTGTCAAAGGCTTGAACACAGATCTCGTTTCAAACAAAAGACGTGTTCTTTCTAGTCAGCTGAGTGAACGATTTGACTAGCTTCGAGAAGTTCTTAATGAAACGGCGATAGAAGTTAACAAATCTCACGAAGCTCTGAATTTCTTTTAGATTGATCGAAGTGATTCAGCTGACTATGACTGTCACTTTGCTGAAATTCATACGAAGATCTAGTTCTGATACGATGACTTCTAGAAAGACAGTCTCTTCTACATTGAATTCGCACTTTCGAATATCTATCTGCAGTTCAGCTTCACGTAGTCGACTCAATACTAGTTTAACGTGATCTCTATGTTTCTTTCTCGTTTTGCTATAGATGAGAATGTCATCTAGATAGACTTGACAAAAGTCGTTCAGAAAGTCTCATAGAACGTCATTCATATATTGCTGAAAGAAGATCGATTCATTAGTCAGTTCAAATGATAGCATCTTGTATTTATATGCTTCTAAAGCAGTGATAAAAGTGATGTAATTCTCGCTATCGAGATGCATTTGAAGTTTGTTGAACGCTGATATGATGTTCAATCTAGTCAGATGCTTGCAACTCACTATTTTATCAATGATCTCGTCTATCAGCGATAGAGAATATCTATTTCTTTTGAAAATGACATTTAGCTTTTGATAGTTCACGCAGAATCGAAGATCTTCATTTGCTTTGAGAGCGAATAGAACGAGAGAGAAATAAAGAGTCTGACTAGAAGTGATGAATCTCTTCGACAGATTCTCGTTTAAGTACTTCTTTACTTTCAGAAGTTTGACAGAAAACATTCAATAGACTCGACAGCGAGAGAACGTTGAATCACTGATGAGCTGGATTTTATGGTCGTAGAAGCGATGAGAGAGTAGTTTATTCGATTGAGCTCGATCAAAAACATCTAGAAACTCATGATATTTCGATGACAGCTTTGCTTTAATATCTTTCAAATTCTGAGTTGTTTCATTGATTGAAGAGACGTTTAGAGCGTTCAAATCGCACTGAGTATTGTACGCGATTTCTCTATTGATGTTCATCATGAATAGAGCAAAGACTTCGATCTTGTTCTTCTTTGAATGATTCAACAGCGTTTTGAACGAAGCTGCGTCTATGCTTCGAATCGAGAATGACTCTTCTCAAATGAATCATTTGAGCATCATAGAGATCTTAGTCTGAGTGATTGAAGAAGATGAAGTTGACTGCGATCAATTTGAGTACTTTGAATTGAGAAGAATCGAAAAAATCGAAATAGAAGTATTCAATTGATTCGAAAAAACAATGACGTCGTTTCGCATATTCAATAATATTTCGTTTTTGTTCATTCAGAGCTTACTCAATATGACTTCATGATGATCGATATCAGCTATCAGCATTGATACAGTCAATTTCTTATGACTTTCGATGATGAGATTGAGTAGAATTTTATGAGTGATGATCTTCTTAAATATCTTCTCATCATAATCTCTTATTAGCTTCTCTTTTGTCAGTGATATAGATTGAATTTTCAGTTTCTCGCATACTTTATCAACTAGATTAGAATGTATGATCGTGTAGATGACTGAACCACTGTCTATTAGAGAACGAAGGCTGAAAGATCGATTCTGAGAGATGAGATGAGCGTCAATTAGAAACAACTTTTCAAAGTAATTTTCTTTCGATAGAATTTCGTCTAGTTTGCACAAAGATATAATCTCTATTTCTTTGATGACTTTTGAAGAGATGACTAGTTTTTTGAATCGAAATTCGAATCGAAATCGAAGCGATCATATTCATTGTTCACTGCATTGATTCTAGTAGATCGATCGAAGCACTCTTTAGAGCTATGACCTGATTTATGACATATGAAACAGCTTTCGACTAGAATGTCTGCTTCTTTGACGCTAGTTAAAATCGTGTCGCGCGACTTTAGCTGATCAGACTTTGAATGATCGACTGACTGAATGACAACAGTCGCTCTATGAAAGATAGTCTTAGAAAGATCATCAACGCGTTTGATCTTGTTCTTGATCTCTCGAATGACTCGCTGATCATTATTCAAACGAATCAGATAGAAACGAATTTCTTTTAGAGAATTAGATTGAACTAGTTGATCTATTCAAACGAATCGAAGACGAGAGTGTATTTTATCTTTCAGATCAGTGATCAGTTGCTTCTCGTGATAGTCTAGATAGAAAGATAGACGTTGAAACTGAGTATAGAATTCACTGAATTTCTTGAATTCTTGAATCAAGTTGTAGTATTTTCTACGAAAGTTGACTTTCTTATTCGAATCATCGAACAACTGAGCTAGCTCTTTTAAAAGATCGTCGACGATCTTATAGAGATTGACACAGTCACGTTCGCGTCTAGCTTGAGTGATCTCAGCTGCGTCATCGAATAATCTAGAATGTATATAGCTCAATTTGACTCGTTCATTAGAAAAGAGATCGACGTTGATCTTTAGTTTATCCTGAAATTTTCCGTATCAGTTCTCTCAAATAGAGTTCTTTTCATCATTAAACAGCGAAGAATCAGATATTTTTTGAGATCTAGAACGCTCAGAGTAGATGAAATCAGAAGAAGTGTTTTCTTTAGCTTGAAGTCTAGCCTTCAACTCTTTGATTTCGTCTTCTTGTTGTTTATCTAACTCGTAGAGTCGATCTGTTTCTTCATCAAGAGCTAGACTTCGAGTCTTTCAGATTTCGTAGAACACGAAAAGTATTATCATTTCAGCGAATGATTCGTCATCTTCATGAATGAATGATGCAGCACTTGATGATTTCGTTCGTGATTTCGATGAATCAGCATCAGAGATTTGAGAGAAACGATTTCAAAATTCTTCGAAACGCTCTTCAGTAGACGAACGACTAGACATGATGAGATTTGTTTGAAAGAGAGTTGAACGAATGACGATGTTCGACGATTTGAAAAAGAAAGACGTATAGAGTGATGTTTAATCTTCAACAAAGAAGATGAGATTTGTTTGTTGATTGATTTGATTGATTTTCTAGCAAACAACGAAGATTCTTTATCGTTGAATCTATCAATCGATTTGATTCTTGAGCAATTCACGAAGGTTCTTTATCGTGATTCTCGTAATCGAATGAACTTTGCGTACTTAATGAGCAATAAGTAGTCTAGCAATTCAAACAGCCTCGTCGTTGATTCTATTCAATTCTCTAGTGTTGTTCTATCTTTCGATTATCGTCGATCATCAGGTAAATGAATTTCTTTAGACTCGTTCTGTCTAGACGAGTATGTTGAATGAGTAATGAGATCAGTATCGTGTGATTAACGAATTCTTAATATAATGTCAGAATCGTGCCTAGATGATACAATCAATGAAGATCAGAGTTGATAGTGCTTGATCTTTAGAGATAGCTATAACTGAATATTAAGAATACAGAAGAAGATTGATACAAAAGCTTCTATTTATGTAATGTTCAGAGACTGCGCTAGGTCTGAAAGAAATGTGTTTGTGACACGAGAAGAATGTGATGTAGATGAACAAGATGTTGGTGAAAGAAAAGAGTGTTGGGGAAGAAAAAGAGTGTTAAGCCATATCTGAGTCATATCTGAATCATATCTGAGCCAAACCTGATGCGAATTGATTAGAGCTTCAGCCTTGTTCAGCCTTGATACGCTCGTAACACAATGTTTGACTCTGATCAATGAAAGAGAATGCATTCTGATCATTCTCTTGAGCTCTCGATTTTTTATATGAATAGATGAATGACTTGACGTCAAGTAAAGAAAATGAGTTCAAGCTCTCTCAGTATATCAGCGTGATCAACGAATCACTACTTCTTCGAGCACTGTAATCACGTCTTTCAATACTTGAGATGATTATTCTATCTGATATCTTTTCATCAATTACTCGACGACACTGTCAATGTGATAAAGACGTTTCAATATCGACGCAGTTGATGAATCATAAATTCTTCAATCACTTGTAATCACAACTTGCAAACTTTTCATCTGAGTTGTCTTTTTCACTAGTAGTATCTTTTCATCTCTTACTGACATCGACATGTCATTAATCTTCTTCATAGTCTCATAGATCAATTGTGACTGTTAGAGACAGATGTTGTTGCATGAATGAAAACTCTGCATGATGACTTTTCTGATCACGCAACATTCTAACATCATTCAAACTGCGTCGAATTGAGATCTCTTGACTTTTCTGACTTCTATTTGAACACAGAATAGAATCAAAAGATTCGTAGTCGACATCACGTACAGATGAATCTCGTTGTCAGTCAAAATTAAAATAGTATAGATTAAACTTTTGAATACTAAATAAATATTATGTCAGTCTTGAAGATGCAAGAGAATGAATGTTAATTCAACAGTTGAAGAATTTAAGAAATAGAAGCAAGCTGACATGATCACATGAACAACTCTAGCAGCTAAGCTAGCAAGCTGACATCTTTAGTAGCTGAGCTAGCAGGCTGACACCTCTAGTAGCAGAGCTAGCAAGCTGACATCTCTAGTGACTGAGCTAGCAAGCTGACATCTCTAGTAGCTGAGCTAGCTACCTTAGCTTATCGTCGTCAACTTCGCCGCTCATTTAGCGAAGCCGAGCTAGCTCAGCTATTGGCGACGCTGATAGCAAACGCCGCCGTGAAATCCACTCACAATGAATCCTCTGAAGGTGCAGGCAACTGCCGAAAAGCACAAATTGATCATGGCTCCGTTCTTCCATCCGTCTCAGCTAATTTCCAATTCTCTCATCGCTGGTCAAGATATCAACTTTTCTTTTATTATTCCTGGTCTATTCTTACGTATCAATTCTTGCCCGTTCGACACTCAAGATGGGCACGGAAAGCCAGATCGCCGTCATCGGCATGGCATGTCGCCTTCCAGGAGGCGCTGATAGTCCAGAGAGTCTATGGTCTATGTTGGCCGAGGGGAGGGATGGATTAAGAGAGGTGCCCAAAGACCGCTGGGACTGGAAGTCTTTCTACCACGAGGATCCAGATGCTAAAGAAGCTACGAACTTCAGCCACGGATACTATGTGAATCAGGACGTATCAGCCTTCGACGCGCGGTTCTTTGGCATCCCCGGCGCTGAGGCTACGGGTATTGATCCCCAGCAGAGACTTCTACTCGAAACCACTTACGAAGCAGTCGAGAATGCTGGCATTCCCATCAAAAGCTTGCGTGGCTCGAACACTTCGGTGCATATGGCAATGTTTGCACGAGACTACGACAGAATGGGGTACAGAGACGGGCCTCAGCTTCACAAGACTCACATTATAGGGTCGGGAGACGCCATTCTGTCGAACAGGATCTCGTACGTCTTAGATCTGAAAGGCTCTTCTAATACCCTGGATACGGGATGTGTAGGTGTTACCAGACCTGCCATATGTTTGCTCCGCTAATAGAACGTAATTTAATACAGTCTGGTAGTCTCGTGGCATTGCACCAAGCGTGCCGTACGCTGAGGGCAGATGAGTCTACGCTGGCCCTTGCCGGGGCCAGCCAACTGTTGCTGACCCCTGACCAGTCCATTGCCATGTCGTAAGTGGCCTTGCTACAAACCTTGGAACATTGCTCGATGCTAACCAGCCTAGCCAACTCACTAACAAAGATGGGAAATGTTACACCTTCGATGATCGTGGCGCTGGTTATGGGCGAGGCGAGGGTCTCGGTGTTCTTGTTCTGAAGCGCCTTGACCGAGCTCTGGCCGACGGCGACGCGGTCCATGCAGTCATCGTGGACTCAGGGGTCGGTCACGATGGCAAGACTTCTGGCATTTTCCTGCCCAACGCCGACGCACAGGAAGCCTTGGCACGTTCAATCTATGCCAAGGCTGGTCTCGACCCCCGCGAGACTTTGTATGTAGAAACTCATGGTACAGGGACCGCGGCTGGTATGTTCTCTACTCCCCCTCCTCGTTAGCATTGGGAATGTTGACCTGGCAATCCTGCAGGCGACAATGCAGAAATTCAATCCATCTCCAAGGTGTCCGGCCGCGAAGCAGGGCGAAAGTCTGATCTGCCCGTTGTACGTTTACCCAATCGTTTTGTCCCTTATGCTGCCCCATTTTTGGCACGTCAGACGTTCTTTGCAGCATCTCTCGCCCCAGACAGAGAAGTTCCAAAGTTTTTTGTATTCAAACCCTGGCCGATGAGTGACTGACGTTCGTGTCGCATTAGGGGAGCATAAAGACCAATGTTGGCCACCTGGAGTCCGCCAGCGGAGTAGCAAGCGTGATCAAAGCCGTAATGGTCTTGAAAAAGAATCAGATCCCGCCGCATCTTAACTTCATCAACCCCAAGCCAACTCTGCATTTGGAAGAGAGAGGCATCAAAGTGAGTTCAGGTCTATTTCAATTGAGAGGCTCACTCCTTCTACATAGCTGCTGACCTTCATGCCCAGGTACCACTGGAACTTACATCTCTCACGCCAGAAGGTCATGTTGGACCCAGGCGCGTCTCTGTTAACAGCTTTGGCTACGGTGGAACTAATGCTCATGCCATTCTTGAGGCATACGACCACGCGCCTATTACTGATCCTTGTCTATCCAGTGGGCACTCCAATGGGCACTCCAATGGGCACTCCAATGGGCACTCCAATGGACACTCCAATGGACACTCCAGTGGGCACTCCAATGGGCACTCCAATGGGCACTCCAATGGGCACTCCAATGGGCACTCCAATGGGCACTCCAATGGGCACTCCAATGGGCACTCCAATGGGCACTCCAATGGACACTCCAGTGGGCACTCCAATGGGCACTCCAATGGATACTCCAGTGACATCACCAACGGAGATGGTAAATACCACGACACCGAAAGAACGCTGGTAGTCCTCTCTGCAAACTCTGAACTGTCGCTTGGCAATATGATTTCCAAGTTACAACAATGGCTCGCGTCCGACCAGGGCCATTGCACTTCCTTCACCGACCTGGCTTATACTTTGAATGTCCGTCGCTCAAAGCTCCCTTGGCGCTGCAGTGTCGTGGCAAGCAATTCGCAAGAGCTGGAAAGAGCATTAGGAGACTCGAAGCTACGCCCTGTCAAGTCCGCAAAGGGAGTCGGAATGGCCTTCATCTTCACGGGCCAGGGAGCTCAGTGGTTCGCCATGGGGCGCGAGCTTCTGACGACCTCACGAGTCTTTGCATCCTCGGTGGCGCTTTGCAACCAGGTCATGAAAGGCCTCGGATGCGACTGGGACCTTGTCGAGGAACTGTCTCGGGACAAGGAGACAACGCGACTCGGTGACAGCAGATTTTCCCAGCCATGTACAACAGTGATTCAGATCGCCCTGGTCGACCTGCTCGAGAGTTATGGTATCCGACCGGAGACTGTGTGTGGCCATAGCTCAGGAGAAATTGCAGCTGCTTACGCTGCGGGTGCTCTCAGCAAGGAGGCCGCTATGCAAGCCTCCTACAATAGAGGCATTTGGTCCTCCATGGCCAAAGGCTTGAATTCGACATCGGGGACTATGCTGGCTGTTGGCGAAGGAGAGGAAGCAATCAAAGAAAGAATGCAGGGCATCGCCAGCGGTAAGGGCAAGGTGACCGTTGCCTGTGTAAATAGCCCCGAGAGCACCACCATTTCTGGCGACCTGGCGGCCATCGAAGCACTCCAAGCTATCTTGGACACTGCGTCTGTCTTCAATCGACGACTCCAGGTGGATTCGGCCTACCATTCTCATCACATGGAGGTGGTGGCACAGTCGTATCTCTTGTCCCTGGACAACATGGCTCATGGCATGGCACGAAAGGATGTCGCATTCTACTCATCCGTCACTGGTACCCGCAAGCTATCCGACTTTGGGCCTTCTTACTGGGTCTCCAACCTGGTGTCACAAGTCAAATTCAGTGCTGCGTCTCGGTTGGTGGCAGAGCACTTGTCGGCTGCTGGCTCCGCAGCCAATAACGTCCTGGTAGAGATTGGCCCTCATTCTGCGCTCGCGGGACCGTTGAGACAGTCTCTGTCCGATTTCAAAGTTTCGGGTGGTTCCTTCAAGTACACCTACATTCCATGCCTTGTCCGCAACGAAAGCGCAGTGAGCACCATCCTGGCCTTAGTAGGCAAGGCATTCGAAGCAGGACGCCCATTTCAGCTAGATGCTGTAATGCATAGAGACGCTAGCTCAAGCTCTCACTATCAGGTCGTTAACAATCTTCCAACGTATGCGTGGGACCACTCTACCTACTGGCACGAATCAAGGCTCAGCAAGGGGCACCGTCTACGTCCCTTCCCTAATCACGACCTTCTCGGCCTCTTCGACGTCCACAGCTCCCCGAATGAGCCGCGATGGAGATATCACGTTAGCCTGCAAACTCTCCCCTGGCTGCGAGACCACGTTGTCGAGGGATTCGTCATTTTCCCGGGTGCCGGCTATTTGACCATGGTCACCGAAGCCATGAAACAACTTTTCCAATTACGTAAGACGCCAGGCCATGTCAAGTGCATCAACTTCCGCGACGTCACCTTTGCGAAGCCCGTTGTGGTCCCCGGTGACGGTGCCGGTGCGGAAGGCGACCGCGAGGTCGAATTGCAACTCACACTCAGCCCTGCGCGTCAACACGCGGGAAGTCCCTGGGAGTATTTCCGGGTCCTCTCCTACGATTCTCAGGACGACTCTTGGATCGAGAATTGCACCGGCCTTACCGCAAGCGAATCCGATACTAGCAAGGCCCAATCCCAGCTCGACGAAGTCGAGGGCACTAGAGTTGATGATGGCCTGGGTCACCTGACGATGGCAGCCGCCGCTGAAATGTTGGCGGATATCCAGGCCAATTCTCCCTTGCAAGTCGATCCAGCAGAAGTCTATGGTGGTCTCGCAGCATCTGGGAATACCTATGGCCCCAGCTTCCAGGGTCTAAAAGAGATCCATGTTGGCAAGTGCTGTGGTCTTGCCAGAATTGTCGTTGACGATGTCGCGCAAATGATGCCCGGGCACTATATGCAGCCGCATACCATCCATCCTACTGCCTTAGACGCCATGATCCAGCTAGAGGCCGTAGTGTTCCGACGAGAGTGCACTATCGCACCCATGATGCCCGTCATGCTCGGCGAAATATCGATATCTGCCGACATGGATATTACGCCAGGCGCCGAGATTCTGGTGGCTCTCTATCTGTTTCCAGAAAGTCGACGGTCAGCGTCTGGGAACTTCTGTGCCTACCAGAAGCAGAGCAATGGGACGTTCCGTCCCGTGCTCACGGGCAGCGCGATTCGGCCTCAAGTCGTTGGAGAAGTAAATTCGACCAATTCCCTTAAACAGAAAACGAGTTACCGGCTGGAATGCAAGCCCGACGTGGACCATATCACACAAAACGACTTCATGGATCACGTTTCTCGCCACAACCTCTTCGACGTCGGGTACGGAACGCTGAGCAAGCTCGTCGCCGAGGAGCAGCTGCGTCTCAACGACCAAGTCGCAACGATTTTCATTCGCCGGGTAGTCGACCGCGTGCGAGAGGAGAACATATCTACGGCATGCACTCCCCACCTCTCCAAACTCCTAAGTTGGATGGTAGAGTGGAACCAGTCTGAGGCCGAACAGTTTCTGGCCGGTGTCACTCCTGAAGACGAAGCCCAGCTCATAGAGCAGGCAAGTAATGACAACATCGTCGGGTTCACCTTGGGTCGCTTCGGGCCGTGGCTCTTTGATCTCTTCACGGGAAAGGCGGACTCACTCGAGCTCCTGATTCAGGACAACTTGCTAGGGCGACTTTACTCCAAGTCCACCCTGTTCAACTGCCACTATGCGCAGGGGGCCGAGTATATGCAGACTCTCGTTCACAAAAACCCCAAGATGAAGATTCTGGAGATTGGTGCTGGTACCGGCAGCGCAACCATGCCGCTCATGGAGAGCATCGAGCGCAACGGCCGGCTGCTTCTGGATGAGTACACCTATACTGACATCTCCTCGGGCTTCTTCGTGCGTGCGCGCAACACGTTCAGCAAGTGGACTGGCCAGATCGACTTCAAGACACTGGATATATCACGCGATCCGCTCGCGCAGGGCTACACCGCCCATACGTTTGATCTGATTGTTGCCTCCATCGTTTTGCATGCCACACCTCTGATGGACGTCACAATGACGAATGTGCGGAAGTTGTTGAAGCCAGGCGGTCGACTCATCCTCATAGAGCTTACGCAGCTCGCGGCCGCCCAAAACGTTATTTTTGGGACATTGGAGGGTTGGTGGATGTCTGAAGACGGACGCAAGGATGGGCCGCTCCTCTCCGTACCCGAATGGGACAGTGTATTGAAGCGTCATGGCTTCAGTGGCACGGATCTTGCCATTCCAGCTCACACTGGCAGTTCGAGCGCCATCAGCAGTATGATTGTGACCCAAGCTACAGGTACATTGGACATGAGCGACAGTCAGGACATTCGAGGTCCAGGTTCTGTGATGGAGATGAAGGCGAGTGTCCGTCTCGGGCACTCGCACTCCTCTCAGGCGGCCCTTGGAGACGCAATACGTCTCTCTTTGGGCAACAAAGGAGTTACATGCAGCCAGCAAGCCTGGAGCACAACCGACACCGCAACAGATGCCGACAGGCTTCTGATAGTCATTGACTCTGCCGAGCACCCGCTCCTGCTGGATCCGGCCCAGGAAGCATTTGAGCGGACCAAACAGCTTCTACTCCTGGGAAAGAATGTTCTCTGGGTCAGCTTCCAATATTCGCCGCCATCTGCTGAAACTGCGGCCCTGAAGAACATGGTTAATGGCATGGGGAGGGTGGTCCGACGCGAGAATCCCGGTCTGCGGCTCATCACGGTCGACGTCCAAGACCAGATCCAGCTTTCCGGAAGCGGAAACGGAAGCCTGGAGCTGGAGCGTATCGTCCAGACGCTCGTCGAAATTGCCATGTCGTCCTTCTGGCCAGTCTCGGAGACGATTCGCGCTGAAGAGCTGGAGTACACCATCTGCGATGGCAAATTGACCATCCCCAGGGTCATTCCCGACGACCGCTTTGCTAGTTACATCGACAGCCAGAACCAGGACCAGGACCAGGGCGCTACATCTATGGTGGAATGCAAATATCTCGACAAAGATAGGCCCCTGATGTTTGACGTCCAGGTGCCGGGCTTGCTCAACACTATTCGCTTTGTGGACAACAACATGATGGCAGAACCGCTTGGCCCTGACCAGATCGAGGTGCAGGCTTACGCGCACGGTGTCAACTTCAAAGACGTATTCGTTGCCTTGGGCCAGATGCAACCGGGAACATCAATGACCGGCGAGGCGGCCGGGGTAGTTACTGCAGTCGGCCTCAACGTTCAATCGTTGTGGAAAACCGGTGACAGGGTCCTTGGACTCATGGTAGCCCCTTTTGGAAATCTGGTGCGCATCAACAGCACTGGTATAGTAGCCATCCCAGATTCCGTCACCTTCGCCGACGCCGCCTCTATCTCCATTGTTTACTACACGGCTTGGTACTGTCTCACCCACGTTGCCCGGCTTGAGAAGGGCCAGACCGTTTTGATCCACGCAGCCTCGGGCGGTGTAGGTCAAGCCGCCATTCAGATCGCGAAGCTCATCGGAGCCGAGATATTTGCCACGGTGAGCAGCGTCCCCAAGCGAAAGCTGATCCAAGACCAGTACGGCATACCTGAAAGCCACATCTTCTCCTCACATTCTCGACATTTCAAGAAAGGCATCATGCGCTCGACTCAGGGCAAGGGCATCGACGTGGTTCTCAATTCGCTCTCGGGCGAGCTCCTGATGGACAGCTGGGACTGCGTTGCCCAGTTCGGGACGTTCCTCGAGATCGGCAAGACGGATATCTACGGGCGCAGCCAGCTGAACATGGCCAATTTCGAAAAGCAGGCGACCTTCGCTGCCGTGGATGTTTCGCACATGTACCGGCTGCGTCCCGAGTATGTGACCCGCGGGCTCAGAGAAGTATTCGCCATGGTCGACAAGGGCCTCCTGAAGCCCGTATACCCCGTGACGACGTACCCTATAAGTCGCATCGAGGAAACCTTCCGTCTCATCGCTGCGAGGAAACACGTAGGGAAGCTGGTATTGGTGGCCGACGAACAGACGGTTGTGCAAGCACCCAGACCAAAGGCCCCTCCGCTCCGACTACATCGTGAGGGGACGTATGTCATTGGAGGTGGCCTCGGTGATCTGGGCAAGAGAATGGGCCGCTTCCTTGTTGAGCACGGGGCTGGCCACATTGTGGCACTCTCGCGCCGGAATGCCGATTCTCAGCAGCGGGCGTCGTTAGAGGAAAGTATTAGCAAACTCGGAGGTACACTCCACATTGTCAAGTGTGACATTGGCAATGAGGAGAGCACACGTGCTGCCGCCAAAGAAATAGCCGCACTTCCACCAGTGAGAGGCGTTATCCAGAGTGCATTGGTGCTTTGTGACCATCCTTTGGAGTACATGGAACTCGAGGACTGGCACACAGCCGTGAACCCCAAGGTCTGGGGCACGCGGAACATGCACAAGGCGTTTGTTTTGCCGGAGACAACCGATTTCTTCATTATGCTTTCGTCCGTGGCTAGCCTCATCGGCTCGCCCTCCCAAAGCAACTATGCAGCAGGCAATGCTTTCCAGGATGCCTTTGCCCGCGTCCATACTCAAGGCACTCAAGGCATCACTCAGTACACCACTATCAACGTTGGCGCCGTCGAGGGGTCGGAACAGATCGCCCGAGCCCTTGATCAAAACAGCGAGATCGCGCGCATCATTGGCGCCGTATCGTTTCGTGAGCTCCTAATTACGCTCGAATATGCCATGGGGCCGCAAGCCCGGTTTGATGAAGCCATGCAATGTATCATGCCCTTCGATCGCGACACCATGGAAGACGCCATAGGCCAGACAGCTTTGAGCAGCCACCTGTTCGACCACGTGCCCAGTAAAAGGGGTCAAGAAGAAACAACAAGCAACAGCGCGGTCGACAGCAAAAAGCCAAGCGCCACCCAGGCCGTCGAACGAGCCGAGTCGGTCGAGGAGGCCGAGGATATCGTTAAGCAGGCCCTTCTCGAAAAGTTCGCTGCCTTTATAGGCGACGACGTGCCTGCCGATCAACCTATTATGTCACTTGGGCTGGATTCCCTGGTCTCCATCGAACTCAAGAATTGGATCAAGCACATCTTTCACACGCCCTTGCAAACAACCGAGCTAATTGGCGCGCAAAGCATCATCGCCCTCGCCAAACTCATCGTATCGAGGATGGATCTGAAGTGCAAAGTCAAAATAAAAGCTGACGACGACGAGAAACAGGAGGGCGCACATGAGAGTCAGACGGAGCCATCGCTTGAGAACATGGATGCTGCAACTGCAAATAGCCATGACCATGACGGTAATACTAAGGCTCGCCATGGCTGGGATTGTTGCAGGCTTAACGAAGAGCTGCCCGATCAGCCCCTGCCGGATCTGGACGATGCCCTCGATTTCTGGCTCGAGGCGAATAGACATCTTTACAGCCCTCAACAGCTCGAGTCGGTTCAACAAGATATATGGGCCATGAGAGCCCCGGGTAGCCCTGCTCGCCAGGTTCTTCAGGAATTGTTCAAGACGCATGAACATGACAAGAACAACGGTTGGTATAACGACGTCCTCACGGATGCTCGATGGCTGTCCAAACGGAGCCCGATCGCTCCGTACGCCAGCATCATGGGGGCACACCGCGACAGCAAGAGGCCTCAGTCGCAGGCCGAACGTGCCACCATCATCTCTTCGTCGGCCCTGTCTTTCAGGCGGGCCATGAAGGCCGGTACGATTGAGCCTCTCCGAATCGCCGGCAAGCCCGAGTGCACGTGGAGATGGGACTGGCTTTTCAATTCGGTGCGTGTGCCCCATGTTGGGTGTGACAAGATGATGCGCTACGATTCGGATGATCAAAGTGCTCGTGATCATATCGCAGTGTTGAGGAGAGGTCACGTCTTCAAGGTGATGCTCCAAGATCGGGATCAGGGAAAAGACGTGCCGTTTGAAGAGCTTAAGGCTACGTTTGAAGCCATTGTAGCGCAAGTAGAAGAAAATGGTGTCTGGCCAGGTATACTGACAACGGATGAGAGAGACTCTTGGGCGCTGGTAAGTAAACCCTAATCACCCTAATCCTTTTTGCTGCTTCGTGCTCATATCCTCATTCACAGACGAGAGAGAAGCTATCAGCATTGAGCCTTGCTAATGCCAAATACTTCCACGTCATTGATGCCGCCATGTTCGTCTTGTGCTTGGATGATGGATGCCCCGAGACACCCGAAGAAAGGGTGCGACAGGGCTACATCGGCGATGGCTCGAATCGCTGGTTCGACAAAGTGTTACAGTTTTACGTGAGTGCAAATGGTCGCTCAGGCTCGATCACCGAGCATGGAGTTATCGATGGCACCACTTCTGCCCGCCTCTTCGAATGGATGGTCACCGCCATCGACGAGTATTTGCCCAGTTCCAGTATTGACCACGATCAGCTGAACGGCAGCCTCTCGTCGAGAATCGAGCTCGACGAGGTCGTTCTTCAAACGACGCCTGAAATTGAGAGTCACATAAAGGTGCTCAGGAGTCGCTTCCTTGAGTACACCTCGCCGGCAACCAGGACCTACGCGCGAGAGCATCTCACCGAGTTCGGCACCGACTTCCTAGTGCAGGGCAAAGTGTCCATTAAGGGAGTCGTTGACATCACCTTCCAGCTCGCTTTGCGCCTCTTCTTTGGACGAAACATCCCTTCGTGGGAGCCCACCAGCGCAGCTCACTACCATACTGGCCGCTCCGATGCTGTGCAGAAAGCCACGCCCGCGGTCGTTACTTTCTGCGATGCAGCCACCGAGGCCTATCAAGATCGAGATCAGAGTCAACATGGCAAGACAGCCCGACTGGCGGCTCTCCTATCGCCCGCCACCAAGCAGATGCATGCCGATATGCAAACCATGCTGAACGGACGCAGCTACATGCGAGTCTTCGAGGTGCTGAGCTGGCTGTGGCCATCCAACGCCGGCACCCCAAAGCCGCGTTTCCTAAGCGAGCATCTGTTTTTCGGCAAGCCGTTCCCCACAATCTTTGCTCAGAGTAATGGGCTCGACACCGAAATGGTCGTCGACGACTTCGCCACCCTCTTACCCGATACCGAGGGGTTCTGGACCATCATGTGGCCAGAGAAAAGCGAGTGAGTTACGTCGAATCAAATTTCTGCTAAAAATCACGATTAACCTTTAACCGCAGGATTCGTGTTTACCTTACCGGTGGTTCGTCGGAACGGACTACAGCTTTTATAGAGCAGCTACACCGTGCTGCGAGAATTGTACGCGATATTGTTCAAGCAACATAATTCGAAAGATGCAGAAGGAGCGAAATATAGTCTATTAGGTGCCAAAGGCAGTGCCTTGTTTCTAGATTACTCGTTATCGTGCTTCAGAGGTCTTGTATATGTATCTATGTGTAAGTGTAACCCTAACTACTTTCGAACTGAATCAACCTTTTTTTAATTCTCTCGCTTAACTATTCCGCGGGTAAGCCCCTTGTTAGGAATCTCCGACTCTCGGAGACCTAGGTGTCACTCACACACACACCACAGCATCGAATTGGGCCTTGTTATCAATTTACAGTTAGGGTTAAGTGTTCATATTGCTATCTACAATGCTGATAACTAGCTACTGTACATATTGAATGTTGCGAGGGGCTTCCGTGCACCAGTCGGCAGACTGGTCTCGTGGGCCAGAGATAGGTTTCCTTGAGGCCCAACGGCCACCCTAAGACGGGAAACCTTTACTACTTGAAAACTCCGCACCACACTCACTCCCACCAATATTTTCTGGTTCATCTAACCTCGACGTGGGCGACGTTCTTGACTGTATCGTCCAGCTCATGTCTTTTACGCCGTCTCAGTGCCAGCAGACTAAATAGTCACTTCTCAATATACAAATCCTCCGAGAGAATCCTCTCTCTCCCCCAAGGACAAGAAACTCCTCCCAGGTGACACTTTGCAGCGCCGCATGCAGATCTGTCTGCTCCATCGCCCGAGAGTCAGTCTAGAGATGCGAGCTCCAGATCATTTGACAGAGGGACAACGTCTAGACGATTCCCTTTTCCTTTCGAAGAAATCCATCTCCTCCAGAGGATGCAAGCCCTCTCGCTCAGGGATTGATTGCACACACTAGACACCTTCGGCCAACATCTGTCAAAAACACCAGGACCGTGTGCAATTAGTCAAGCTGTAAAAGGAACACGTAAAATACTGTAAAACTTATGCATAGTAGTATATATGTATACAAGGTTCGTACGAGGTTTATGTACAAGCCTTTTTTCCAATATATATATATATTATATACACCCCGAACTTAGGATTGGAAATTGCCGTTTCGGTTCGGGAAAGGGAGCAAGGCCGCTTTAGAGGGAGCAGCGAGGGAGCACGGGGGAGCACTGAGGGAGCAGCAAGGGAGCATGAGCGAGCAAGAGGGAGCACTACGGGGCAGTGCAGGGGGTTCGCCACTTCCCACAGGATAGTCCACTCGCAACTTCCGGCGATGTATGTCTATCGTATTGTATTCCGATTCCAATCGTTTCCTGAGCACATAACCCCCGCTATAAGCTATGCTATCAAAGTATGAACGCGCGACCGTCTTTCAATATGCAGATTTCAATGTGCCTGCTCTTTGCCGTTTGGTAAGCAAGCTGCGTAAAGGGCAGTGTTGCTTTTGCGATACTTCTCAGGTACCAGCATGTGGTAGCTTTAACTGGACAATCCTAGTTTCGTTCCGTGACGGGGTGGAGTGGGTGCTCCGTTCCTCAAGAGACGACGGTGCAATTAAGTCGGATGAAACGAACCTCTTGCTGTTGGCTAGTGAAGCCGCTACTCTTATGTATATCAGGGCCAATAGTACAATCCCCGTTCCCGAAGTCTTTGCATATAGGCAAGCCATTCTCCCCATTCAAATTTGGATCGGGCTAACGATCAAATAGCTGATCTAGGGAGAATGATATCGGCATCCCATATATCCTTATGAGTAAAGATCACGGCACGCCTCTGCAGCGCAATTTTTGTCCTTCAAAGTGCTTGCTTCAATTGACGACGCTATTCCTTGGCCAATACAGGCAGACTCAACCAGAGAAGATCTCATCTCGTTGACAGATTCTCCCGAATCGAAACTGAGCTTAATCTCCTCGCTATCCTTTCGCAAACTCGAGGAATTGCCGTCTTCAAATTCAGGGGTAGAATTCAGTTCCAGTACCGCAAATATCACCGCCGTGAACAACGTCTTGCTAACATCAGTCCCTAATTTAACCACCCAATTGCTAGATGTTCTGAACGCAGCAAAGCAGCAAAGCAGCAACCTCCAGGGAATAACGGACTTCTATCAATGCAATCACACAGGCTGGTCGTTCGAAGTTGCTTTCGTGGAAGACGAGAGTGTGCATTACGCCACCCTCTCAGCGATAGTGACGAGGATCTTATATCACCTTCCCGACGCCGCACAATTCAACGTGACAAAAACACGCGTCGGAGTCATCAAGAGGGGTTCGGTGGCGATTGCCAATATAGTCACACTACCTTTGGTCCCGCAAGCAGCTATTTCCAGCGACGCAGTGCCAGTGGTAGGCGCCGATGAGACGCTAGACATGACGAATGCAACGGCGTGGGAAATGGCTCTAGGAAGCGACGACGTGATGCTAACCACCCTCCGAGTCAATGCAGTAACAACAAGCAAACAGCATTTCGACCCACTCATCCTCGACTACTTCAACGCCACCGTACCCTCCGCCGATGACCTCAGCAAAGCCGCTTCAGCCAAACGCGACGACGTCGCAATTGGTCCAGAGCGAATGCTGTTCTACGAAATCAACCGCGATATGCTATATATAACCATCAGCGTCTATGAAAACCCCAACGAAGACACCGCCGTGCGGAACTCCTCCATAACCGAGTTCCCCTCCCTGCTCCTCTCGGTCGGCACCGCCGAGCGAGCAATCGAAGATCTATCCGATCTACAAACGGAATTCACTAAGAACATCAAAATCAATCATCCTGTGGTCGACTACAATACCGAATTTGGACCGGAGGACCGCATTCTGGCATAAAGTAGTGATTTCTTTAATGATTTCTGCAGCAGTGTTGTTCCAGAAAATAACACTGCAGAGCTTGTATGTTATGGGAAAGGGTAGATATCTGTTCGATATGGTCAGCGTGTGGGAAAAGACTGGCCAGAAACGCTGATTTGCCAATGCTGCTCGATGGAGGTGAAGCGAACTCGTCTCTCTCTCTCTCTCTCTGCAATTGCTCACTCGAAAACAATGTGTTGAAAGACGAATTCACGACGCCGGAAATACTCATGCAGGCTGGTGGGTCTCCAGCAAGAAGGCGCCTAATCCCAGCCGCGCTCGTAGTAGAGTGCCATGATTGGCAACAGTCGTAGCTAATGTAGGCGGAATCCTGCATATAGCATGCTTAAAGCGGCATCGATTATTGTCCTTAAAGGACAAGGTCTGGAGCCTGGGGTTTCCTCATCCCCACAACAGGTCGGCGATGAGGTCCAGCTTTACGTGCTGCCGGCTACGAACCTTCTCCTACTGCTTGCAGGCAGTATCAGGAGAGCCAAGAGACCTCGAACGATTTGGGCCCAGCTCAAAACGTTGACTGCAAGGGAAATTGGATACGAAAACCACCCGACGCGTTGTTTACCTGACTCGTACTCAGGCCCGAAGCTGGGCTTGCTGGGCTTACTCTGTAAGCCTCTCAGTGGACATGATATCGTTCTAACGCGCGATAGGACACCCTTGGGCTTGCCGTACGCTCTGGGATCACGTAGAACTCCGGGTGGAGTCAGCCGTGGCGAGGGAAACGAACAATCGAAGTGTCTATTCCACTCGCACTGGGACCCTCTACTATCAGTGGGTGTGAAGCTGGTAGTAGATTGTCGTGTCGCCTAGACCTTCGAGGAAGCAAGCTTGGTTAGTAAGAGCTAGGAATCCTGTTGCTGGCTGGGATAGAATACACCTACTCTTGCAAGACATGGTCGGTCTACACGAGGGAGATCTCCGTAGATAACGCGAAACGAAACTCCTAGGAGTTTCGCGGGGCGTAGTGCATAATGGTAGCTACTGCTACAGCTATTCAAGTCTCGGATCTGGCCCTAAGGACCTCACCCCTTCAATGGGCTCTGACCCTTGGTGGACAACACCATCTGGTGTTCGGACAGCCAATCCACAGCACGAATGAGCTTGATGAGACTATCTATGTAGCTCGAGAGGACGGATGCGCATGTCGGTCTATCTAGAGGTAGTTATGCTGCGAAGATAGGCTTGAGGAGCAAACTACAATTGAACCAGGCGTGAGGGGTTTGCCTTCGCCCCAAAAGTCGCATTCCCGCAAAGATGAAAACTGGGGTAGGGCCTGTAGCAAGCAGACACGCCGAACCTACATATCGATTGGGGTCACGGCGATCAAGGCAACATGCTCCACTAGAAATTCCTCTCCGGGAGGAGTCCCCCTTAGCTACGCATCGGTCGTACGAGGCTCGCCTCCACAGCCTAAGAAGCCAATCATGGAAAAAGCAAGAGAGATCATTGTTAAATTGAATGATGGGGAACAAAGAGGCGTTAGGATGAGAGGATCGGACGAGCAAATCATCATCGATATTCATACGATGGTAGCAAAAGAGCTGAATGATAATACGGGCATACGAGGCATCAAAAAGCTCCCCAGCGGGGACGTTGCCGTACAAACACACAGCATACAGCAAACAGAGAGACTTCAGAATAACGAGAGCTGGACCACGGTCCTAAGCGATAACGCACGCCCAGTCAAGAAGTCCTATCCAGTGATGGTACACCGAGTAGGGGTAAACAGGCTGAATGTAAGCACACCAGAACGAAGAGAGGAAACGGCAAGAACGCTTCAACTTCAGAATAGCAGAGCGAATGAGATGAAAAACATTAAGATCGTGTGGGTAGGATGGAGAACGAGGCCCCGTGAGGGCGATAAGAACGGAGTTGTGATCGTGGAATTCGCATCTCCGTGGATGGCGAATGCCGCGTTGGACTTTGGTCTAGTAATAGAATCAGAGGTCTTCAACTGCGGCGTGTACAACAAGGCATGCAAACCTACACAGTGTATCAAATGCCACAGATTTGGGCACATAGCACTTCAATGCACTACGAAGGAAGAGTCCTGTGGCCACTGCGCTGGCACGCACGCCACGGACAAGTGTGACGATAAAGGAGCGGTCAAATGCTGTATTTGTAACGTGGAGGGCCATAAGCCATGGTTTAAAGACTGCCCACATAAATAACGCGAGCTTGAACGGTCATATCAAGCAAAGCTAGCCACCCCCGAACGATATGAGACGAATGAAGGATGGAGAGGAAGACCAAGGGAAGGGCCTCTCCCGAACAGCGTCGGAGGACCTACCCACATCCAATTAAGAGATGACAGGAGTTGGGATGACGAGGATATTATAGAGGAGATGGATACCACACTGGATACACGCAGGCTAAGCGCCATGATACCAATATCTAGTGGAGGTGAGGAGAGAGTCGACCAGGTTGAATTTCGAGAAGGTCAAATAACTCTGAATAAGGCTCAGCGACCTAGACCGGCCTCAGGACCACTAACTATGAAGACCCGATCTACAGTACCTAAGAAGACGACGAGATCCCCCCTGGCCCCAATCAGCGGAAACGGGAGAGTGACGAAGGCAATTATCGACTCACCCAAAGAGGAAGGTGCCAGATTTCACGGATCCACGGTGCCAATGCCGCCGGGGAGAACAGACCGTTCAGCATGTGTTGCTGGTATGCAAAAGATACAGGAGGATGAGAAGAGAATATTGGGAGGAGGAAAGGAAGCGGGCACACTGCGGCATGCCTGATATAAGAGACACACTGACCGACCCGGTCAGTGTCATCAAAGCAGCGAAGTTTATGAAGGCAACGGGGCTCCTCGGGCCACTTTAAGTGCCCTAATATGGACCAAGATGAGGGCGAAACAGTGCATTGAGGTGAAAACGGTTGAACGAAAGCTCGATCGGTGGAGGAGGCCAAGGCGATTATTCTAGTGCCCAGGCCTCACCACCACAAAGTCGCATAACACTGGTATTTGTTATTTGGGGGCTTCAGTCTGAACTATGGGAGGACCCCGCCGGCGAGGACGAGGCCGATTGGCGGAGATCAGCTGAGTCAGTCAGCCTGGGGCGAAGCAAGGCCGTTCATTGGTAGATACCTAGGTTTAAGGTTTTATAGCCGCATAGCGGGTCCGCTAGTGGCCTGCCGGAGTGCTTAATTGAAACCATCATCATGATATCATCATCCCCACAACATCGCTAATCCGCGACACCTTCTGCTCGCTTTAGAACAGGGCTAATACATCGCTTCGTTAGTCGAACCGAGTTGGCTGACCTGACCTCGCCCAGCCGTGTGCATCTTCACATCATGTCTTCCAACTCTGCGGAGGCCGTGAGATCCACTCGACTGAACAAACTTTTCGGCTCAGTCTTGCAAGGGAAACGTAGCATCAAGAGCCTAGCGGACGCGAAATTGTTCATCGAGGCAGTCTGCCACCAATCAGATCACCTGGATTGTGTAGAGAAGCTCGCTGCCAGCTCGGATGGGCTGATAGCTCTCAAGACCAGTCTAAGAACAGATGTTTCCCTGTCATTTGTTAACGAGCATACAGCTACTTTTCTACGATATATCTCCGAACCAGCAATCAGACAAGTTTGCAATGGCCAGTACCACAAGAAGCTTCTTGTCATCATCGTCGACCCACCTACTCTATGGAACGCCTTAGTTGCCCTCTACAAAGACCGCTCGCTTAACGAGCAGTCTCTTCATGCATTTGCGTGGTTATTATTGGAGCTTGTATCGCTGCTCGATCCAAGTGAAGCCGATGTTCTTTCAGATGCACAGAGTGTGGTTGCTGACGGATTCCTTCTCTCATCTCAGTCTCAAGACATCAAGACCCTCGGCTACAAGATCCAGAATGTTTTGCAAACCAAAGATTGCACTATACCCATGGATCCAGATTCTGCTCCTGGCGGCCGGCATGACAATGATCCTCCCGATTTCCGACAAATTGCCATCTTACCAACCGCCGACGAGATTCGTTCGAAGGAAAAACCATTCTATCGGCAGGCAGAAATCATCAACAACGCGGAACCAGAGCACCGCATTGCAATGCACCTAGACAATCAATTTCGCCTTCTGCGCGAGGAAATGCTGGCCGAACTACGGGACGACCTTCAAGATGCGCTGCGTCCAAACAAACGTAGACGATCAACTCTCATACTGGACGAAATGTCAGTGATAGGGGTCTTCTGTGGCGATGAGAAGAAAAGAACGCCTTGCACTTTAACTATGCGATGCCAGTCAGGCCTCAAAAAGCTGAGTGACCTTCCCCCACCACCATCGAATAAGCGTGCAGATTTCCTCCGTGACAACCGAAACTTTCTTAAGCACGAATCGTTTGGTTGCCTACTCCAGGGTACGGAGATCTTAGCTTTCGCTACAGTGGATAGAAGAGAAGACGCTCTTGTGCGAGATCCTCCATCCGTTATGCTCCGAATTTCGGGGACTATGGCCTTCAAAAAGGTATTGTTTGCGCACAAAGCGAAAGGTGATCTTAAATATCTATCAGTCGACACTCCGATCTTTGCATTTGAGCCGATATTGAAATGTCTTCAGGAGAAGGCAGGATTACCCTTGGCGGCCGAATTGTTTGGGCAAAGCGACCTTGGTGGAACAAAGCACTATGATGTCACTCTCCATGCCGTCGCGCGTCGATTAAAAGAGAGGAGTGGCAGCAATATTCAAGATATTTTGAAGACGGAAAAGGCAATCACCCTGGATATGTCCCAAATGGACTCGCTAATCTCAGGACTGACAACACCGCTAAGTTTGATCCAAGGGCCCCCTGGTCTGAAAACCCTCAGCCTTCACTTTGATATCACTGAATCCTGCTTTTAGGTACCGGCAAATCTTTCATTGGTGCGTTGCTTGCAAAAGTATTTCATGACTACACAAAACACACCATACTGGTTGTATGCTACAAAAACCACGCCCTGGACCAATTTCTTGAAGATTTCCTTGACATTGGAATTCCACCAGAAAATATTGTGCGACTCGGTTCCAAGTCCACTGCGAGGACGGCCAGCCTGTCTCTCCGTGCACAGAAAATCTCTTACAGCCGAAGCAAGAATGGCTGGGGTGTAATTGATAAATTAAAGGCCGAAGCGACTGAGCTTGAAAAGTACCTGAGCGCCGGGCTGCAGTCATACAGCTCCTGTGGGACTCAATCAAAAGAGATACTCGAGTATTTGGAATTTTCTGATGAAGGATCTCGATTCTACGATGCATTACATGTACCTGACGAAGAAGATGAAATGATAAGGGTCGATCGGCGAGGTAAAGCTGTTGGGCCTGGCTACCTTTTCGATCTTTGGTCGAAAGGTGATAGTGCGGGAGTATTCGCCGAGCAAATTTTGCCCCTGAACGCAGAAGTATGGAGCATGAGCTATGAGGCCAGACGAGCCTGCGTAGACATGTGGACTCATGCCCTTCTTCAGGAGCGAGTGGAAAATCTTTGTGGATTAAAAGAACGATATGACCGCTGCGAAACCAACTTGCAGGAGGTATTTGCGGAAGGAAAATCTGGTATACTCAGGCAGAAGCGAGTCATTGGCTGCACTACGTCCGCGGCTGCCATGTATACAAAAGATCTTCAGAATGTATCTCCAGGCATAATTCTGGTTGAAGAGGCTGCAGAAATCCTCGAGGCTCATGTCCTCACGGCTATCTCGTCCGAGACGAAGCAGCTGGTGCTAATCGGTGATCATAAGCAGTTGCGCCCAAGAGTAAATAATCACGCACTCACAGTCGAAAAAGGCGACGGCTACGACTTGAATATATCCCTCTTCGAACGACTGGTCCTTGCGGGATATCCACATAGTGTACTCACCAATCAACATCGCATGTGTCCCGAAATATCTTGTCTAGTGAGACGCCTCACTTACCCTGACCTTCAGGACGACCAGCGAACCCTGAATCGCGAAGAGCCGCGAGGCTTGCAGGATCGGGTCGTATTCTTCAATCACAAGAATCTCGAAGAGGACATCAACCAGATAGCCGATCGACGGGATGAAGGCTCTAAAGGAAGTAAACAAAATGCGTTTGAGGTCGGAATAGTGTTGAAGACGGTCAAGTACTTGGCGCAACAAGGGTACGGAACGGACAAACTAGTCGTGCTCACACCTTATCTTGGGCAACTGAAATTGCTTCAAGAGCAGCTCAGTAAGGAAAACGACCCGATCTTGAATGATCTCGACTCTTCCGACTTGATTCGAGCGGGCCTGCTTTCACGAGGGGCTACGGGAGTCAAGAAGCGGCCAATACGCATCTCCACTATCGGTAGGTTTACTATGCCTCCATGACAGCTCGGCAAATCACTGGAGTGTCCAATTGTTACAAAGGCTGACTTCCATAGATAATTACCAGGGTGAAGAGAGCGAGATCGTCATTGCGTCTCTCGCTCGCAGCAATAAACGGGCCGATATTGGGTTCATGGCCGCACCGCAGAGACTCAATGTCCTTTTGTCCAGGGCAAGGAATGCACTCATCATGATAGGTAATGCAGACACCTTCAAATCGAGCCGAAAAGGTAAAGATGTTTGGGTTCCTTTTCTTACACAGCTTGTTGAGAACCGTCATATATACGATGGGCTTCCTGTCAAGTGCGAGCAGCACCCTCAGAGAACAGCCGTCTTGAAACATAAAGAGGACTTTGTCACGAACTGTCCAGATGGAGGATGCTCCGAGCCTTGGTACGTCAAACAAATCTTTGCCTTCCGTCTCTGACTCTCTGAATAGTGGAACGAAACTCTCCTGCGGTCTCCATGATTGTCCGCAAAAATGTCATCAACTTTTCGATCATTCACCGATGAAATGTGAAACGATCATCAAGTCAGTCTGTCCTCGAAAGCATGAACAATCGCAGAGATGTTTCGTTGGCATAGTCACCTGCAGAATGTGCGAGTGCGAAAAGAAAAAGGAGGAACAAAGACGCCAAAGAGACCACGACCTCGAAACGGAGCGCGAAATTAAAAAAGCGAAATATCAGAAGGAATTGAACGACATACAAGATGAGATTGCACTTCAGAGACGGCAAATGCGAGAGCGATCGGAACAGGAGGAGCGGGAGAAGGTGGTCGCACAACATCAGGAGGAACTTAGCGGCCTGAAAGAAGCTTTCAGCAAGTTCAAGAATATGTTTATCAAAGATCCCGATTCAAACGCGGGTCAAAATGCAACCCAGCTTACTGATCTTTCTGAAACAAGGCAGAGTGGCAATATGAATATCAAGGCTAATGTGGTCAGAGATGCAAATGAAGGTAGCGACAAAGATGTGAATTCGGAATCTCAGAAAGATTGGGAGTACCAGAAGGAGTTCGAGGGTGCACACAACGATGCGCTGGATTCTTTGATAGGAATGATTGGACTTGAAGAAGTCAAAGAAAAGTTCCTGTCCATCAAATCTCGAGTAGACACTGCTCTTCGGCAGGACGTTGATGTCAAAGACGTGAGATTTAGTGCCGCTTTACTTGGCAACCCAGGGACAGGTATGATATGTTTGATATCATCAATGCCCTCAAGATGGAATTAGCTGACACGACCTAGGTAAAACGACTGTCGCTCGCCTCTATGCCAAATTTCTCACTGTTGTGGGTGCTTTACCCGGAAACTTCTTTGTGGAGACTACAGGATCCAAACTCTCGAATATTGGAGTGTCGGGCTGCAAAACTCATATAGAAGACATACTCAATAACGGTGGAGGCGTATTCTTCATCGACGAAGCCTACCAACTCACCTCGGGCCAAAACTATGGGGGACCCCAAGTTCTTGACTATCTACTCGCAGAAGTGGAAAACCTCACGGGGAAGGTCGTATTTGTCCTTGCTGGATATAACAAGCAAATGGAAAAATTCTTCGCCCACAATCCTGGCATACCAAGTCGTTTCCCCAATACCATGCAATTTGCGGACTACAGCGACGACGAGCTTCTGAAGATCCTGGCGCTCAAGACTGATCAGAAATATCGCGGGCGAATGGGGTTGGAAGACGGATTGGCGGGCCTCAATGCCCGCATTGTCTCGCGTCGGATCGGCCGCGGACGTGGCCGCGAAGGCTTTGGGAATGCTCGTGCAGTGGAAAACGTCTTTGCTCAAATTGCGGAACGGCAAGCTCAGCGCCTTAAAAAAGAGAGAAGGGCAGGAACCCGGACTAATGATATGATCTTCAACAAGGAGGATCTGATTGGACCTGAACCATCTCATGCAATCAAAGATTGTGAAGCATGGACGAAGCTTCAAGACCTCATTGGCCTTCAAACGGTCAAGGAGTCTGTAGAGTCGCTTTTCCAGAGCATCCAGTATAATTATGAGCGAGAGCTGGAAGAGAAGCCTATTGTTGAATACTCACTGAATCGCGTATTTGTTGGGTCTCCAGGGACCGGGAAAACCTCAGTCGCCAAGCTCTATGGCCAGATCCTTGTTCATATCGGGATGCTTTCCAACGGCGAAGGTATAGTTCCTCACGAAGACTTTGGCACGAAAGATTGCTAACGAAAATGGATAGTGGTTGTCAAAAATCCAGCGGACTTCATCGGCAGCGCTCTAGGCCAGTCAGAAAGTAATACTAAAGGCATACTTGACTCTACGATCGGAAAGGTACTTGTCATAGACGAAGCATACGGTCTTTGCGGAGCTCCAAAAGGTGATGGAGGCGGATGGCAGACAGACCCCTTTAAAACAGCGGTCGTTGACACCATTGTCGCCGAAGTGCAGAGTACGCCCGGAGAGGATCGGTGCGTACTATTACTCGGCTACAAGGACCAGATGGAGGATATGTTTCAAAAGGTCAATCCCGGGCTCAGCAGGAGATTTCCGATGGACTCTGCTTTCGTCTTCGAGGATTTCAATGACGACGAATTGGGCCGGATCCTGGACCTCAAATTGAAGCAACAAGGTTTCGAAACGAATGATCAAGGCCGAAAAGTTGCTCTTGATGTCCTCCGTCGGGCGCGCAATCGCCCACATTTTGGCAACGCAGGAGAGATCGATAATCTACTCAATAGCGCTAAAGCTCGCCACCAGCGGCTGCTACCAAAAAAAGGAAAGCGTAGAGGGGCCGCAACCTTCGAAGCGCATCACTTTGACGAGGACTTCGACCGCGGAGAGCGGGCAGAGGCTAATGTGAAATCGCTTTTCGAAGGCGTTGTGGGCTGCGACAATATCGTGGCTCAGCTTGAGGGCTATCAACTCATTGCAAAGAATTCGAAAAGCCTCGGTCTGGACGCTCGTGATCAAATACCCTTCAATTTCCTCTTTCGGGGTCCTCCAGGTGAGTTGTTCCTATTCATCGTAAGACACCATGCTGATTGGGCTTAGGGACTGGGAAGACTACCACAGCGAGGAAAATGGGAAAAGTCTATTATGATATGGGCTTCCTGGCCAAAGCAGAAGTCATTGAAAGCTCGGCCACAGAGCTCATTGGCCAGTATGTCGGGCAAACAGGGCCAAAGACTCAGAAGGTATTGGAGAACGCTCTTGGGAAAATCCTCCTTATCGATGAAGCATACCGACTTGCTGAGGGCCACTTCGCCAAAGAAGCTATGGACGAAATAGTCGACTGTATCACGAAACCAAAGTTTGCGCAAAGGCTTATTATCATCTTGGCGGGATACGATGAAGACATCAATCGCCTCATGGCAATCAATCCAGGCTTGACGAGTCGATTCCCAGAGTCGCTCACATTCAGGCCTCTACATCCTGTCGAATGCTCCAAGTTGTTAAGCAGATTACTTCACGAGCGAAAGAATAATATGGCCTGCATGAAAACGGAATTGAATCTCGGGATACTGGGGAATGTCTCACAAGAGCCTTTCCCGGAGCTACTTGATCGATTCCAACAGCTCACCAATCTTCCCAACTGGGCTAATGCGCGGGACGTCCAGACCCTTGCGAAAGGGATCTTTGGCAAAACAATCAAATCTGCGTTACAATCGCCAGGCAAGCTCAGCATTGAAGAGTCAACTATCATAGTAGAATTGGACGCCATGATCGTCGAGCGAGCGAATAGAAGCCGCATTGCTATCCCCACGCAGCAGCAACTACCTCCCCAGGCGACGCAACAGCCTCTTCTCAGATCCCCAGACCCGCCAATCGCACCTTCAACAACCCAAATCGAGCAAGCATCGTCTTTCAACCAGCCTCCACACGAGGTGACGCCTTCAACTACACCCAAACCCATCGACGACATCCCTCGAGACGCCGGCGTAAGCGATGAAGCATGGGCGCGCCTACAATTAGACAAAGTGGCCGCCGAAGACCAAGAGCGGGCCTACAACGAAATCCTCAAGCAAGAAGTAGAGCTGCAAAAAGCAGCCGCTGCCGCAGCGCAAGCTGCTGAGCAGGAAATCGCCAGAGCCTCCGCTGCCGCTACTGAGGCAGAAAATGCAGCAATCAAGGAGGCGATTGATACAGCTAATCGTCTTAAAGAAGAAGCGCGTATACGGCATGTGTTGATACGGAGGAAGAAGGTCGAACAGGAAAGGCTAAGGGAGAAGGAGGTGAAGGCGCAGAGGAAGTTGGAAAAGATGGGCTTCTGTTGTGCTGGCTTCCAGTGGATTAAGCAGCCCGGTGGGTATCGCTGCGCTGGAGGCTCGCATTTCGTTGGCGATGCGCAATTGGGCTTGGAGTGAGGTTTGCTTGTTGGTCTGGTCCCACTTATAGGGGTGTCGATCGTGATCTTTGTTCTAATTTCCGAAGCCCGGAATGGCTCAATTAGGCTTTTCGGATGAAGAGCCTGCTGTACATTCGTTATAAACCGAGCCGTGGTGGAAGGATGGAAAGTCATAGCGTGCAATATGCCACCGGCGAAAGCACTAGAGCACTAGAGCACTGAAGACACTCAGATATGAAGCATCTTTTTCGGACCCCAACCTGTCCTTCCGGTGCTCCACGCTCTCTCGTCCTGACAGTCCCAGCGGAGTGGGGTGGAGTGTACACTAATCTTAACCCCGCACTCGACGCCAGCACCTTCAAATTCGTCGCCCTATCCAGTAGGCAGTATGTTGCATTTGCCGAGACGACGACATACTAAACACTTCAATTTACGGAATCACCCTTAACTGCAGATACCGTCTTTTTGCGGCTCGAAATGGCACTAGCATATCTCGCGCAGTGTGCAAACTGTGGGACCGACGCAACAATGAGGTGTCAGGGCTGCATGAACGCGCCAGAGTACCAGCCTGGAGACTCTGTCGGTAGTGTCTACTGTAACCGTGACTGCCAGAAAGGACACTGGTCAAATCATAAGGCCCATTGCCGCGCCCTGGGACAACGAAAGAAGCTCCTTCGAACAGCCAATATACTCAAGGCCGCCCTGTTGACATACAGAGAGGTTGTGTACGATATCGACCTGACAAAGATACAGTTCCAGGATGGGGTTCTCTGTCTTCATCAAAATCAAAGATCTATCACTACTCGATCAAAACGTGGTCTCTTTCCAGTTCATCTTACCACCAATATCGACCATAAGGAGGCAGCTCTTGCGAATAATCAATGCACAACGGCCATGGCACTATTAGGTCGTCTAACCCAGAAGCTTCTTGAAGGTGAGACAGACCCTCAAGATTATCACTTGAGTAAGCTAGGATTTACATTTTGTAGAAGTAGCCTCGACTATCGAAGTATTGGACATTCATATTGGAAAGCCACTGATTCCAACAAAGCTCGTTCCTGGTCCAGACTCTAGCGCTATGCCACACACAGTGTTAAAAGTTGGACGATTGTTCGCTAATGAGGCATGGATTCTCGACACAGCAGGCTGCCAATATGGATTCAGAGAGGTTCTTGTCCCCTTCGAGAAGTACCTTGCAGACAAATCATGCCAAGTTTTGAACGAGCCCACCACTTACGATGCGACCGAAACGAAAGACTTGGACTACTTCTCGACTCTTCCGTTTCTGAACAGGACCCGAGCACAGCGAGAGGATAAAAAGCTGGAGCGACAAGCTCGCCTACACTTTGCTGTCTTCGTCAACACGCACGTCAGCAAGGATATTCTTGATGGCTCTGCCGCCGAGTTTAAGGATAAATTGGACAGCTTTGTGCATGAGTTGAAGTTGCATATGCTAAATCTTGGCAACTGAAAAATTCTCAGATACAGTGGTGATGCGTTTGTACTGAAGATAGCCTTCTACGGAAAAATGGAGATCAGTGCCTGAGCTTCACCTCGGTACAGATCCCTCAACACTCCAACTTCTATAAATGTGATCGATGCTTACAGATCAATCCAAACCACAACTGCACTATCCGGTACATGATGTAGAAAGATGTATTCGCTACTCTCTCTAAAGCGGCTCTGCTCCCTTTCCCGAACAGGAACGGCAACTCTCGATTCTATTGAAGTTCGAGGTGTATATATGTACTGTAGCATATAATATATATATATATATACTAACTAGATCTGAATTTTTAAGAAATCTGCTAATTATCTTAGTATTGAAATGAGATATCTTAATGTGAATACTTGGTTCAATGATATAACTTGTTGGTTTTTATATTTTCATATTCGGTTCTTCAGTAGATTGTTTTTTGATCGATCAAGTACAGTACACTAGCATGCATGCCTATAGTACAGTACAGAGCTACAATTTAACAATTTTTGTCGCCTTGTATACAGACAGGTAGGAAACAAGCTAGTCGAGAGAATGTAAATAGGAAAGGAAAAAGCAAATCGTTCTGTAGGAGAAAAGTACAACAAACAACTCGCCCCCTCAAAAAAACAGAATACCGCACGCAACTCCACCCCTTCATCCACTTTCCCAAATTTCTCATCTCTCCTCTCCAAAACCCCACGCACCCAACACTACCCCCCACCAACCCCCAGCCCAACAACAAACGTCGCCTTCTCCCCCCCTAAATGCGCCAAATACCCCACCAACTCATCTTCCTCCTCAATCGTCCACTTCACCTCCCCTCCCTCGACCCCACCTACCTTTACCACCCCCTCAATCTTCACCACCCTGACTTCAACGCCTGGGTGCGCTGCCGCGTGTTTTGAGCCAGCGAGGGCGTGCAGGGCACGGATTGTGGGTGGGGCGGGAAGGGTGTCGAGCCAGAGGGTTGGGGGGACGTGGAGGGGCGAGAGAGGCGAGAGGCGGAAGTAGATGGGGGTGGGGTGGCTGAGGGAGTGCGGGGGTTGGAGGGGGAATTGGGCGTGGTGGCTCAGTTGGTGGGTTAGGTCGTGGGCGTGGTGGCTCAAGTCGTGTCCGTTGCTGAGGTCGTAAGTGCGGTGGGTTTGGTCGGGGTGGTGGGTCATTTCGATGGGTGGAGCGCTGGCGGCGAATAGGAGCGTTGGATCGATTTGACCGTCGTAGTCCTGGTGTTGGAGTGGTGGTGAAGCGGCGGAGTGGGCGCTTGCCAGGGCTTGCGATGCTAGTGTGGCGATGCCGTTGGTGATCCCGTGGTTATTGTTCATGACGTCGTCCATGCTGTTGTCGGCGCCGTTGCTCATGCCATTCTGAATGCTAGGACCAATGTTGGTAGTCGTCTTTAAACGCTTTCTACGCGATGGATCCTTCTTCGTCTGATCATCCCTTAGCCGCTTCATCACATCTCGACATAGAACCTCGGCAGCCTTGACTTTGGCCGCATGATCAGGACTCGCATCTCCATGACCGAGGATGCGTTGTAGAAGAGGCGATTCGGCGATCCATTTCTCCTTGAGCTCTTTCCAATGATCTTCGCCGGCTTCGAGCTTGCTAGTGAAATGATCGGCCACTAGGATGTTATAGAATGCTGCTCTAAGCTGTCTTGCTTCTTCGGGGTCAACGCCCATCTCGTTCTTGGCTTCTGCGATTGTCACACGAGTCTTCAGCGTACGGATACGTTTGGTGACGTCGCTGCAAATTACGTCCAATGCCAAGTTCTGTTGAACGAGATTTGCGCCATCACCAACATAGAAAACGGACGGTAAATGAGGGTTCTCTCGGACGAGCTGGTCCTTTATCGCCTGCCATTGTTCCGGGCCGGCTTGGGTCTTCTTCACAACATTGTGATCCTCACAGATTCGCTGGAACTGGTCGCGTAGACGTCTGTAAGTGTCATCATCGAGTCTCAGTAGCACTTTGCTCTCTTCGATAGTGGTTTCTGACGGAAATCGAGGAGGACCGGGAGGATCAGCCGGCAGTCCAGCCCATTCCTTAGTACGACGACGACGAGTCCGTTGCTGATAGCGTTGTGCACTCTCTGCTTCGAGCTTAGCAAGGCGGGCCTGACGTTTGGCTTGAACTTCGGGAGCTAATTCGATAGATGCCGATCGCTTTCTCGCCCCATTTTCCGTTGTAACAAGAACACTTTGCTCTTCTCCTGGGCTGTTGGCAGTGTATGTGCCTCCAGCCTGCTCCAGCTCTGGGGCGATAGCTATCTCATCGTTGTTCTTCGCGGTCTGCGGCTTGGCATTGTTTGCAATTCGCAATCTCCATTGGTTATTGTGCCTCACTCGAGTGAGCTCGCGATCTTTGATGTCAAAGCCTTCTGATTGAAGGATCAGAAGCATTTCCTTCTGGGAGGTATTTTTCCTCCATAGCTCAAGGACTCGTTGCACGAGGGCTTCATTCTTGGTAGCGGGATGGTGTTTGCTGGGGAAGTTCCATTTCTTGATTTGGGTTTGGAACGCGCGTTTACTGGATTTATCGTAAGTTAGCCATGACTCGAGGTTCGAGTTAAAATGATATAATCCAAGTCGGCAGCGGTACGGAAGTGTGGAAGGACCATATGCGTTGAAGCAATTCGCCTACTCTTCTAAGTTCTCCTCGGCCACCGAAGTCTTCCGCAATCAACTCGACAACTGCTTCATCACATACCTCGGAGCAAAATTGTGTTCAAGCTTGAAAAACTCCATAATATCTTCCAATGACTTGTTCTCTTGAATATACATCTGGAAGCACGTGACTTCCTTTCCTTCCCAATCGTAGACCATATTGCTGTCCTCTAAGTTATGTCTCTGATTGTATTCGTCAACTTCGTTCTGCTGGCGGTGCAGTGCTCCGTAATAGTAGCATGTGTGGTGTTCGAGGTAAACCGACGGGTTCTCCGGGTACGGAGACATGTTTCCCCGTACTCGTACAGGCGATCGTTAAACTTCAGGACGAGTATACGCGCGGTAAATAGACGAAGCCCTAAAAAGTGACTCAAGTCCTCAGCGCCACACTGGTAATGTATGCAGGGGTGGTAGTTGACGGAAATGATGTTTGTTGTTATCACGGCCAAGGGTAGAATGTCTGTGAAGATGTGTTACCTAGGACGCGTCTATATGAAGCTAAAAACATGAGTACCGAAACTGGGCAATCAACGAAGCGGTATGCCACAAACCGTCAGGCAGCTTCGAGTGTGAGAATCAGGTAGGATAGAGCAATGTCCTTTGTGAATGCTATCTAGCTAATCGAATCCATTGATTCGAAGAAAAGGAATATGCCGCCAATGCCACCAGAGAGGTCCGATGGAGTGAACATAGTCTGAATATCATGTACACTGAACCCGTCGTGGAGTAGAAACTGCGTAACGCCCTCGCTAAACATTTCCATTGTGTCCTCCAAAAGCCGTAAGGAGCCCGTGCGCCTGTGAAGAGTAGAGATCAGTCGCTCCACAACGCCGTGTGCGCCCTAATGACCCCCCAAAAAAGGTCCAAGAAGCCCCGTCAGGTCTCGAGGAACCCGTCCATATGGCTCTCTAGAATCCTGAATATGGCCTCAACAGTGATCCAAGACTGTACTTCAACTGCAGTCAACCTCCGTTGCAATCTCAATCAGTACGAACGCCTGCGCTAATAGATCCAATGCCTGCCCTCATGGTCGCGTAGAGATCATCGTAAGCCAGTGCCGAAGCTCCATAGATGCCCTTTGTGTTCTCCACTTTCCCAGCTATCCTCTTTCACGACGATCCCATCTTCCTCTTTAATTTCAACCACATGGTCTTGAATTTGTACCAGAACAACATCCATTGGCTTTGAACTGATTTCCCCGCCGAGCTCGCCGTTCCTCCTCGGCGCCGATGCTGCTGCTGTGATCGGGGAATCTCTTCGGTAGTTGACTCGGTTGCGAATGGGTGCTGGTGGGCCCCAAAAATCATCGATGACTTCTCACTCGCCGCATTGCTTCTAGCTCGTTTACGTTCTTTGCCCTCGGACTTTCGTCTCTGGCCCTCGTCTCGTCTCTCTTTTCTCCTTGCCTCCTTTTCCTGTGCTCTCGCCTCTGCCTGTTGGTACCGCAAGTCTTTGGCCGCTTCCTTTTCATTGAATTGTTGCCGAAGAGCTTGCACAGTTGCGGCTTGGGCAGCAGGGTCATTGACAGTATTTCCGCGACTCCGCTTGCGAAATGCGCTCTCTAGCGATGATCTTGCAGTGGGCGACATGGCATCTGCTGAGTTGATGTTGTCACTTTGTAAGCGTAAGGAAGACGGTGTGCCTGGAAGATTTGTTTGGGAAGAGCTCGTCAAGCGTGAAGACGAATGAGTGCGAACATGAAGTGGTGGAGGTATGCGCCTCGATGAAGGAAGTGGGGCGTAAGGTATAGGTGTTGGCGACGGCTTGCGAAGTGAAGAGTCGAGGTGAGACCCTTCGCTCGAAGCAATGGCTGATCCTGGGGCTAGCGCTTCACTATCGAGTGAATTCTTGTATGAATTTGCTAGTGGTGGTGTGTAAGGTCGCGGAGTTTGTCGCATGGGATGAACGTAGTTAGCGCCATATCTTTGGTTACCAGGTGTTGTGGTAGATCTGTCGGAATTGGTACTCGTCGTTCGTTGATGATAACCCGGTCCACTTGGGGGATAATCAACACTTGGTCTCGGCCCACAATATTCTGAGGAGGTGTATATTCCCAAGCCTTCGTGCTCTGCGGTAGATCGTGACAGGTCTACGGTGTTTGAATCGTGGGCGGATAACTTCCGCAGCAGAGGTTTTATCTTCACTTTACTCCTTGAGGTAGATTTTGAAGAATTCAATGAATACGGATCGGTTAGAGCATTCGGAGGTGAGCTCACGCCCTGCGAACTGTAATTCGCGATAATATTGGAATCAGAAATTTCGGAAGCTGGGCTGTCAGTTCCTGAGATGGAGTTTCCTCGTTTGTGTAGTCTCCCATGACTTGAGGTTGACTTCGCGGCTGCCAAAGCACCATCACTCGGCGAAGACCTTATTTTCGCTAGCCTTGACCCTTGTATCGGTCTTGGAGCTTTTTTCCTCTGAACCCACAGTTGTCCATCATCATCGTTGTATTGTGTCGACGAATGGTAATATGGCTCATCCCTCGAGTTCAACCCGGCGTTGTGGCTGCTCAAGTTCGTTTGCGACGACATACTGCTGCTGGTATGAGAGGGCATCCGTTCATCAAAGGGTCGAGCCATGACTGCGATGATGATGCGAGTCGAGTTCACTGTCAACAATCGGACAGTAGAATGCTCCAACAAGGTCGGGGTTTAGAGAAAAGTCATCGTATCTGTTGAATGAAGTGGATGATGAGCATTGGTTTGCGTTCGAAAGGCGCAAAGCAGATCTTTTCGCCCTTGTGACTGCGGAGTTGGAATAGCCTGATGAAACACGAAACCCACCCTTCTACCATTCCGTCATGATTTGCGCTCACGAGGTTTCAAGTCCAAGCACGTTCAGAGTGGGGGTGCGGGATAATCGAGTATGGACAAAGGGCAGCACAACGGTAACGAAGAGATACCCACGTCCATTTCACAGGTGTGAGTTGGTGAGGGGGGTTTTGGAGGGTTAACAGGTACGGAATACAAAGTACATGTACTGGAACATGATGACAATGCCACAATGCCCTAAAGGATCTACCGTAACCTCCACGTCGGCAACCGGGGAGCCCTTCATTTCCCGCCCCCACTCGGATGTCAGCCGAGGACGCAAGCGTGGCGTGGCAGCCTCAAAGAATCTAGATCCACGCACTTCTTCGCCTGCATTTCCTGGATATAGCACGTCCTGCATCGACGACAAGCCTCATGGCGTCTACTAGGACTCTACGAAAGATATCTCCGGCGGGCTAAACGCACATACACGAGCTCACTTGTATGTTCGGGGAAAGAATTGTACTACAAGTACACAAGTGTGCTTTCTACTTGCTCAACAAGGGCAAGAAACAAAAGGGCGATTGATTGTGGCTGTGTTGGTTGCTGCGCTGCCTCGTTTTGCGACGATGGAACGATCATTCGTCATTGATGAAGTTCTATGATTCACCATACGGTCGGTACCTTGGACGGTTCATGTAGTCGGCATGATAACAACAGTAGATATGGGGAGGATGCTCGTGTACGAACAAGTCCGACGAAAGATGACGAACTCGAATGGTCAGACTCGTGGATGACTCGAAGTTGGAATTCAAATGTAGTATGATAGAAGCCCGCTACATTGGATAGTATGTGTAATGCTCGTCGCCTTCAAGCTTGCAAATCCCCCATATTCCCTAGAAGTGTAATCTCCTATCCAAGAGTTCGAACGATCTTATGGGTGTCGTGAGATTCATCAAGCTTAGTTACACAGGTCCACCCTAGGTATCAAAGTATCCAATCCACTAACCAACGTAACAATGCAAAAAAGTACAAGAACAGCCCACTTGCCATGACCGAAGAGGTGTAGATAAGCTCAGAAACATGCGATGAATAGGGTATATTCGCAGCAGCAAATTCAATGCCAGGAGATAAAACAAGATCGCTTCAAACGTAGAGGATATACCGCTCATGACGAAAATCCACCGACTCAGCATCTGCCATCTTCATTACGACTGTATCAGCACAGTGGGGCGAATTTCTCCTTCCTCAATGTGGAAGCCAAAGACTGATCGGAAGAGGTCTTTCAACCAGGCATACTGCCCACTTCCGACCATCCATTGCACCGCCCGCGCTACATCTGGCGCCGCTGCTCTCCTTGGAGGTCCCGGATTGCGGAATCCCGGATCGCTTGCGATAAGCTTCTTGTATTTCTCCAGCAGATTCACCTGCCAAGGCGCGTTGCCAAAAGAAGAAGATGGAATTGTTTTGACAAACGAAGCGAGAGTCATGGACGTGCCACGCTGAAAGCCAACGTTTGTCGCTGCTTTCACGATGAGTAGTTTGAGACAGCTCAGATGGGGATCTTCGGAGGGGTTGATGATTGTACTAGTAGATGAAGATGTCGTCTCGGAACCCTGGGAATAACCGGAGAGGGTACTTGATGATGATGACCACTTGTTCCTTGGCTGCTGCTGCATACGCGCGCTTTGTTCGGGGCCAAGGACCAGTATATTGGGCACTGGGCCATCTTCGGGAGATATCTGTTGCGTGTCTTCAAATATAGTAGTCGGGGTTTCAGGATTCAGACGGCCAAATTCATCGTCTTCTGACTCCTCGGCCTCAGCTTCGGCCTCAGCAACTGCAGCGGCCATTTGCGTTTGCTTGGCTTGTTGAAAAGCCTGAGTGAATGTTGTCTGACTCGGTCGGGGTGTTCCTCGATCTGGTCGTACTTGCGTCCAGCCTTCGCGAAATAGATCACAGAGCTCCCAACACGCTTGTACCGCCGATCCAAGCAGTTCTTCGTCGGCAGGCTTGCCTTCGCGCTTGTTTTGCCGTAAGCTAAACAGCATCTCAGCCAGTGACCAGCAGGCCCGTAGGAGCGAATCGGTTTCCTCGGCTAATCGCGTCCGCTGTTTCATCAGCCGATGGCAGAGTGTGATATAGAAGTCCAGGGTCCGTTCTCGAAACGCTTCAGGCAACGTCCGATCGTGGGTATTGTAAAGGTGATTGTTGAGTTCGAAGCTCACCCGTAGCACTGAATCTGCCACATCGTTCTCCCGTTGCCGTACCTCGAACAGAGATTGGCAAAATTCGCGGCATAAGTCAAGCGTAGGTCGTACTTGAGTCGCAAAATCTTCGTCCCTAGTCTCGTATAGTTTCTGACATAACTTCCAACACGATTTCCATGCTTGCTCCTGAATGTTCCCTCTACCTGCGTAGCTGAAGGCCCTTTCGCGATGAATATAGCTCAGCCCGGCAAGCGTATTACATAGTGTCCAACATTCGCTGAGTGCCAGCTTAAGGGCAGCGACTTCGTCGGCGGTGTCTTGAAACCGTCCTATAGTACCATCGCCGAACATCGTGTTGCGGTAGTTGGGAGTCAGCTCGTCACTTTGCTCAGTATCGTGAGCTTCAGGAATGTCTATTCTATGTCAACGATGCCCTGAAAGGGAGTCGAGTATCTCAATTCACCTTCAAGTCTTGCTGACCTCTGACTATTTGGCCTTTCTTGATCCAAAGCCTCAATCTCCGCATCCGGTCTAGTCTGCGCCCTGGGTGTAGCCGACCAATCTCTGACTGGTGCCACTGTAGTAGTAATGGGCGGGGGTGAATTGAGGCTGGCGGAAGATCTCTAGAAGAGAGTTAACGAATGTTTCAGGAACGAACAGGGGTATCTTTGCCTTTTCTACATCACTACCCTCATCTATTAGCACAGTAGTCACGTCAGAACTCTGTGACGGCGTTGGCGTAGAACGGCGAATAGATGGTGGAGACCTCCGAGCGTGCTGTCTACCATTAACAACCCGAATAGCCTTAGATATCTGTTGATACTTACAAAAGATTCGAAACTTTGCGGTGCATGTATAACCGAACTCGGCTGCTCATCTCCATCTGAATTTGGTCTGAGGCTATCCGCGGACGCGTCGATTGTCTCGAGCTGATGATCATTTATGTCTCAGCAACGTTCCTCTTCTATAAGCCATGGTTGAGACTACCTTTAATCCGGGCGCAGCAGACTTCAAGGCAGATTGTGCTTCTGTCTCGTCGCTTCCGAGAACCGAATCGTCAATGTCCGTCGTGTCGGTTCCGTTTGACGATGGAGCAATAGGTGAGGGATCGGCGACGTCGCTAGCGTTTGAGGCAAGAGGAGATGATTGAGCTGGAGGGTGAAGGAAATGCGAATGTTCAGAAGGTCTAGGCTGTCAGTTAAAGCTGCCTTTTGGGTTTCTTTCTGCGAGGAAACCACGGTGAACCTACAGATTGGCGACCACTGGGGAAATGAAAGGCTTCGGTGAAGTAGGAGAATCCGTGTAGGGTGAGAAAGCAGACATGAGCGCGCTGTTTGGTGATGGCGGCATCATTGGTGACTTCAACGCCATCATCATGGTAGCAGGTTCCTGCTCTGTCGAATGGCAAGCCCTCAAGGTCGTGTAGAGAACAAATCGACAACAGCGCGCACATGCAGCCTGATATTACAGCCAAGCAGATGAACGTGTGGGGAGGCACGAAGCTATGAGAGTATGCGGGGCATTCGAGTCAGGAAAGTTCCCTGGTATTCCGTAAGCTTTAGCGGACCATGCTGATCATGGTTCAAGGATGAGTCGAAAGTGTAGCGGAGAAATCGGTGGCAGCCCCTACGAGTAGGGGATGGTTTACTTGGTCCTAGAGACGCGAAGAGACAAGTCTCAAGGTAGGGCAGAGTAAAGGAGATGCACTACGCCGTTTCAATGCATAATATACATTATGGATAGATGCTTCATCCCAGTCTAAATCGTAGGCTGCCAGGCTGCATGCCACTACGAGTACCGACATCAAGAATAATAACATGCTATCCCTAAGAGTCAGAATCTACCAAAAATCTCGCTGATTACCTTTTAAGAATTGTCAGTAGCGGTGTGCGATTATTGCGCAATAAGTGCAGACTCCCAAACGTTCCCATGTTCATATGTGTTGCCTCACTCCGTCGGTGCTATTGGACGTGTCTAATAAGCTCAACGAACAAACAACCGGTCGGGAAGCAGGCTGATAGGACGGTGTCCCTCGTGCCCCCTTTTAGGCGCCCATGGATGGCCGGGAGCACTACTCTACGCTGGCTCTGGATCAAAGCCGACGTGCACGGTCTTGTGTGACCTCTCGACTTCCCGTTCGTGTTGGGATCGGGTTACCAGTCAGGAGCTCATACGTGGTGACTGGGGCACCGAATCCGTCCGGGAGCAATGCCGAAGGAACCAAAGCCATGGCACAGGGAATAACCGCGGAAATGAAAGTTGTTGCGGCTCAGATTTTTGTGTAACTCTGAATGGTCTGGGCCAGGGGGCAATGGGGCTAGCTTGCGTAGATGTACCGCTTGGTTTTGTGAGACATGTGTACAAGCTCATAAGGAGACACTGCATTTGAACAGAACGCCACAAGATTGATTTTGACCAACAGATCCCTAGGTCCCAGATCGATCTGTGATTGCTATCTATGCTACACAAATGAACACAACAAGCAAAAGATAGTTTTGTGCTTTTCCTAAGACTCGTTTCCTCTAACAAGATAGTCCTTCCTCTACCGTTTGAACAAACTACCAGGCAGTCCTTCTAAGCTCTTATACCCTAGACCGATGGTATTGCTCTACCCGCTATCTTGTGGCAGGTTGCCTAGAGACGATCGGCTTTCTGGGACAAGGTAGCCTCTACTTGTCTTTCTTGGGGGTGCCGTCAGGGTTCTGCTGGCTATATTGGTCGCTCAAACTGTTGTACTCTCGATGGAGCCCCTGAGATTGTTTCTTGAGAGTATCAATATCACGGTCCCTCTGAGCAATCATATTCTTCAATCTTCCGATTTCGCCAGCATCTCCCGCTTGAGCAAGTCTATCAGACTCCTTACCTTTAGCCTTTGGGTCACCCTCGTAACGCTTAACTTTCTCTTCAAGCCGAAGAGTGTCGAGGATCAAGACGTAAGTACGGTTGAGGATCAGGGAAAGGAAGAGGGTGAATCCGCAAAGGTACATGTTTCGCTGCGAGTAGAACTTGCGTGCTTGCACCTCCATACGTTCAGAACCCATAGTCATAGCCGCACTGTATTCTGTTAGTGATATATCACAGCTAAAAATGTGGCACATACGCATTTCCGCTGTTCTTGCTTGCCGCCAATTCGACCTGGACACGGTACACACGGTTGACACTGTCGATGAAGAGAATCAATATGAATATGAAACATATCTGACATATATTAGCAGAGAAGGTATGGCATTGTTCCGGTACAAACCTTCATGCCATATTGTAGCTTCGCTATTATTGGATTCTCCGATATGAAGGTAAAAAGCTTGCGCTTCCATGTGTAGGGAAGAGGGACGATAAGCAGCATGAAAATGCTCATCTCCGCAACGAGGAGGACAAAAACCTAAAGGGTTGCTCTCGTTAGTTAATGTGGACGGCCATAAGGATAGTTGTAGGATAGAGACCGGAGCATAAACAAGAGAAGGCATTGTGCTCGTTCGTATGATTTGATAAGAAAGGTCGTGGTAAGGCTCGAAGATGGAGTAGGAGGTGTGGGAAGCAGGAGAAGTTACTTACTAGGCTATAATAAAGCGTCATATTGGCGATCCACGTGAGCAGGAGTGATCGGGGGGATGTAGTTTTGCTGCGTTCAATCAGCCTGCTGGTAGGTATATTTTGTAGACGGCTTGCTGGCCCTGTAGCGAGTGGTGTTATGAACTTACTTTCAAAACTCAAATCACTCTTAAACAGGTATTGTTGGATCGGTGACTGATGTTGTTGCTGCCAATCGCCTCTATCTTCACTTATACGAAGAGAAAGATGGCTGACTGGTCGTGTGTCTTGAAAGCGCAACGTCATCCAGATTTTCTTGGAAGTGGGATCCGCGCTAGATTGCCGTAGGGATCATTTAGGCTCCCGGGACCCCTTTGGGGCAAGGAACACCATCACGATCAACACAAACGCAACGGGGTTCTCCAGAACTATTGAAATGTGATAGCAAGTATCATGATCTATGTGGCTGACTACTGCGTGTCGATGTGGATGTTTGAACCTTTCCTTAGAGGACTACCATATGTGCATGAACATCTAAACCAATAGTTTCTGGGCCATGCATCACAAGTACAGGTAAAGAAGCTTGTAGGTTGTGCTGATCTCTAACTATCAGCCTCCATACATCTCTAAACACCCAACAGGTCCGAGCCATCAGGTATCAGAGCTTGAACCGCATCTGGGAAGACCCTAGCCTTCTGCATTTATCTCGTAGCTATTGGACTTATGCTTAGGTTCGAAATGGAAGTTTTCATGGGCGGGACCGAGAAACATTTCACTAAGAAAGTCAGGAACACCCTGTATTCGATTAGAGCTGATACAGAATCATACCTGATCTTGATCCAATCCTTATAATTATCGCTTCCCAGAAGCGTCTCCAACTCATTTCTTCCTCTCCAAGCAGGCGGACGGTCTTGTAAACTCGGTGGCAGGTACTCGAGTATTCCCACAGGCACATATCTATATGCGAAGCTCAGCCACTCGAGCAAGAACCGCCTTGTGGTCCCAACGCCCATCTCGTCAGACCCCCAAGTCTCCAGGCCGTACCGAACATACTGCTCTATTAGTGCTAGACGTTCGGTGGCAGACTTATCAATGTATTGGCCCTGCTCTATCTCCTCGAATATCCAAGGCTTGATAAGAGCTCCCCGGGCGATCATGACCGAGTCAACTTTAGCTTCGGCCAAATGGTCATTGTAGTCGACATGAGAGTAGCAGTCTCCGTTGCCAATAAAGTACACCTTTCCATTTGCAGGCCGAGAGCTGCTTTCCGCCTCCTCGGTTGTATCTGACAGGTCATCTCCTTGTTCATTAAAGCGTTTGATGAGAGCCGCGCAGTCGGATATATATTCCCAATTGGCGTTCTTCGTATATCGTTGCTGCTTACTGCGGCCATGAAGAGTAATAGCTGCGACACCAGATGACAATCCACCGAGCTCCGAAGCCAAAGATCCGCCATGGACAAGCCGCTCCACAAGCTTGTGCGCGCTTGGCTTGTTGTCTTTCGTACCCATCCGTATCTTGATTGTGATAGGTACCTCTCCAGACACCGCATTCATTCCCCGTACCATCTTCTCAAGCTTTGACTGGCTATCCAGCAAAGCTGAACCAGCACCAGTACGGCATATCAGGTCAATGGGGCAGCCACAGTTCAAATCGATTACTCGTAGATAAGGGCACAGTTTGGACAAGACCTCGGTGGTTTTGAGTGCTTGCCAAGGTTTGTTCGCCGCAATCTGAGCGCCAAATCTGATATCTTTGGCATTGTTGTAGTCAGTTACAATGGATGCTTTTGGTTTGTACGCCGGGCTGGCTGCCTCAGATTCGTGGGCCCGCATCAGTGCCCATTCAGATTTTTGACCTTGTATCAATGACAGACCCACAGCCATCTCTGAATATGTGATCTGAGCACCAAGGCCGACGCACAGTCGACGGAATGGAAGGTTACCTTGTGTGGTTAACGGAGCAAGCACAGGTGTTTCTGGTCCAAAGTATATCTTGCGTTTTTCCGAAGGCAGAAATGGAGGTTCGGTGTATTGAGCTCTATTGTCTTCTCTTGTATCTCCCCGTTGCAGACCGTCCACAATGTCAGTATATGGACTGTCGAGTTTCTGATCCATTCTTGGATCTCGTTGAGAGGCCTGATCGACCTCTCTACCACTCTTACCTAGCCATTCGTTATACTCATCAGCTTTAGGCGTTTTGATTCTCCGTTTCATCAAATCCGCTTTGTCCTGGGTCGACACGGTATTCAGTGTTCCTATGTCGCTTGAGTCGACAGCGGGCGTCGCCAAGTTACCAATCTTTCTTTCATCTTCAACTAATACCAACTCTTTCCTTCCGTCGTCGGTTTCCGCTTCCCTCATGTGCGAGCCGACAAAACGACACTTCCAACCCACATGGCATTTCCCTTTTGCGGCCCAGATTGGGCAGATCCCACCAAAGGTCGTTAGATCCTCTCTCTTCCAATCTTTCAAATACTTTCGCACATCATGTTCGAACTTGCAATCATCACCATATCGACATGTACCAGGATGGAATTCTGGGGAGTTGGCACGACTCTGACACAACCCTACTTGATCCCTGGAAGATCCAAATTTACGTTTCGTATTCTGGCCTTTGGATTTATCTCTCTTCTTACCGCCTTTACTTTCACTCGACTGCTCTAGATGATGAGATCCTTCGGCGGCGTCGTCATCTGGAACAGTTGCACTGCTGTCCGCCCTGCTTCCTGGCGGGTGCACAATGAATCTGAACGTGTCAGATTGTTAATTTAACGAACGACGCAGAGACGCAGACTCTGCCTTGACTGGAGCAACTCCCTTTCGCCTTTCACTCGGAGTGAAGTCTTGATCTATCTGCACTGCGCCGGCAGTCGGGTCCAACTTGATGCGCTTCGACGGTAATTCATCGATCCCTCGAGCATCCGCATGTCTTTCATACTTTTCGGCCTTAGTAACTGCGGAATCCTCGTCAAACCGAGTTTGCTGGGGATGGACAGTCTTGGCCACGGTCTCCGAAGATAGTTCAGGCTTTAGATCCGTAGAGGGATCAACGGGATTTCGAGCCGAATGCTGACTGTCGTCTCTGCCATTTGCCATCGTAACGTCCATAGAATATATTCGAATGTCTCATAGCATTACTTAACCGGGATGATCATGCTGCGGAATATCAAGACTGCACTACTCTCGATTGAAGTATGGTCTCAAGATACTAACAGCGCTCTGTTTGTTTTGTCACGACACACTTCTTTTTCTCTTCTCCACCTTTTTGCTTGGTGAAGCTGCTTGGGAGCGTTCTTGAGATTGTATCTTATTGTGGGCAAGAAGTGCCACCTGCCCACCTCAGTCCCCGACAAACGCTGCTAAGCGAGGTTATTAATTACCCTAGTGCCATGAACATACCTTAGCCACCTTACCTATACCCTATCTATGTTTGGGCCTGATCATATCCAATTTCCTCAGTTTGAACATGGAAAGCTAACCAATAGACTCAATAGACTCAATAGATGCAATAGATGCAATGCAGGTTGCCATTCATTCTCCTCCTAGAAGCATAATCGTCCATCGGAACCATCCGTAATTGGTCCTTCATTCGCTGTAGGGACGGATCATGGCTTCTTTCCCCAGTGCGAGAACGCAAGAAAGCCTTATTGATTCCCGTAATGATGGTTGGTTCTCTGGAAATGGCATTGGCATGTAGTTCTAGATAGATTACCAACGCCAAGGGAGTATTCTTGGTGAAACAATCCAGCCCTCATTCGCAAAGAACAACATTTTCTGCATTCTGAATTCATTAGGTTGTACTTGACCTCGCAGCCCGTCGCCATTGGCCCACCAAGATGACTCCTATATCTTTCTCTTCGCATATCGACGAAACGAAACCGTTGCTAACAGACGAAAGCCCAGATGGACTTTGGTTCTACTCCGTACCTACCTAAGGTAGCTACCTACCTACCTTACCCACAAACTATTTTAAACGTATCGCGTGCGTGGTGGGAAGGGCTAGGGAGCGTGGGAGCTTTTAAAGAAACAAAGCCCTACAAGTCGTTCTAGAAGAAGCTTATTTCCACGCGAAACACCGTCATTTCATTTCCCATCCGCAGCCCCGTTTGCATGTTTACTATTCCGTACTCTTTACTTTTAACCTGAGTACATACCTTGCGAGTATTACCGTATTCCTTGAGAAAACAAATCATCTCGCCAGAAAATCAATCCACAATATCTCCCACATTAATTCGAGAGCGCTGTTGCGTCTATTCATCTATTACTAATTGGCCGTTGCCACGAACCGAGGAACGAGCACCCGTATTGTATCCTCATAGCCGCCTCGGACTTTCCCCCGTTGTCATATGCCAATCATTGGCTACGCTCTACCTACAGGCTGCCACGACAGAACGAGGCCATATAACCTGCAAACTTCCACCTACTGAAAACTCATTCTGTCTAGCATCGGCTTGGAAACATCGAGAAGCAGCCTTCTCGACTACCTCAGTCTAATACACCGCTTGTTCCATCCACCTCAGCACGCCCGTTAAGCTGGATTCACGGGAGACCCCACCTCCTCTGCACTTCTCGCCTGCGACCAGTGACCTCGAACGTGCCTCGACCGCCGAAACTACTCCCATCGGCACTCCCAAAGGTTTCGACGCTGCATACCGGCGGAAGTCGGAGAAGGAAAAGGAGAAAGACCTGCTCTTCTCGTGGTATCGCAAACCGCCAAGCAGCTTGGTGGGAGGCGGGAGCTCCTACGTTGACTCCACACTCTTAGAATCAGACATCGAGGACTCGACGTTTCCACTCTTCACCGACTCTTTGGGGCATCGAGACATGGCCGGCCGGTCATCACCGATCAATATTGCCACACCTTCGCGGAACGGCTCAGCCTCTCCCCGGCATCATCAAACCTCGAACTTAACATCCGCCCTTCAGTCAACCACAGGAGATGAAAACCGGCCAACGCCTGCATTAGATATTGGTGGTGGCAATGCCGAGGGTTTCCGTGGCGGCTTTCGGCAGCGAGAATCTGCCAATGGAGGTATGACTGGACTGGATTCACAATCAGAGGGAGGGGCGCAGTCGATATCCATGGACACATCGAATTGGGGGAAGCCAAGGCGAGAAAGCTTAGCCGGCAGCTTGGTGCAAGGAATGAGTTGGGGTGGAGTGTCTGTTGGGAGTTGGATCCGTGACGAGTACGTCCCCAATCTTGTTTGAGAGTCTGACCCATTCCGTGGATGGTAATCGTCTTGTTTCACGCAGTCGTATGGAAGCGCCGTTGCAACATGCTTCTGTTCTTGTAACGATGATTCGCGCAGGCCCTCCTTGTCAACTTGCTCTCCTGCTCTAGGAGACTATGAGTCTGAAATACTTGTCAACATTGCTGACGCTTCTTAGTATCATCATGCAGGGAACATCACCTTTTGCTTACCAATCCCCGTCATTCCACTCCTCGTCATATCTCCCAAAGCTCGAAGCGAATTTTATGCGAGACTTCTCATGCTGTGGATTGACATTACCTACTTTACACGAGCTCCTACAGCACTATGAAGAGCATCACGCCCAACAGGTGTCGACATCAACACAAAAGCAAACCTCGAATCAGAGCGCCCCTCCTGACAGCAAAGCCGCCATCGCTGCGGGGGCAGCAGCAGCCGTGCAGGAAAGGGCTCGGCAACAACCGCAACAAATCGATACGTCGAAGGCGCATCATGTTTCACCAACGATGCAGCGCTCCACTACGCCAATTGCCTCACGCAATTCCCAGCAGTACCCAGTAGCGAGCTATCCCCAGACACAAGCTCTGCCAACCCAAGATATGGATGCCGTGCAGGACATGGAAATGGACGACGAGGTCACTACTCCTATTTCAAATCTAAAGCAAACACAATATCCTTTACAAGACCAACCTCGGATGATGCAACGCTCGCAGTTTGGCCAACCAGCGTCAGCTCGGGTACCGCCATTAAACCTCAATACGCTGTCCATGGGCAACCCTCTCCAAACCCATCAAGGACTGCGTAATTCGCAGCCAAGTACACCAATATCTGCTGGTAGGAGCGGTGGTATGTTTCAGAATAACCCCACAGTATCTTCAGTCAATACACCAACCTTGAGCACACATCCTCTTTCCCAACAGCAGCAGTATATGAATACGCCCGACTCATCCGCTCCTGGTACGCCTGGAGAACTTGATCCTGACTTTGTTGGAAACATTGGAAACATGTCTATGACCAACAACCAAAGATTCATGCAAAGCCAATACCAAGGCTTTGGTGGATACGGTTTCGGTAACAGGAATGAAATGGTCGATCTCTGCATCGACGAACCAGCAAAACGGCTTTTCAGTCTCAACGGTGGTTTCAACAATCCTCAAACAACGTCGTCGTCTTCCCAGTTGGGCGAAGACCAATACAGCGAAAATAGTGAGCTTGCAAGGACGATTCGAGAACAGCAACGGATGGCCGGTGTTCCGGAACCGCAGCCAGATCACGGTATTCCCAAACCGTTCCACTGTCCCGTAATTGGTTGCGAGAAGGCATACAAAAATCATAACGGATTGAAATACCACAAAAGCGTAAGTCTCTAACAGTGTGGATTTATTACTGCAATTAACACCGGAACCAGCACGGCCACAACACCCAACAGCTCGCTGCAAACGACAACGGCACTTTCTCCATCGTCGATCCCGAGACTCTCAACCCGTACCCAGGAACCCTCGGCATGGAAAAGCACAAACCCTACCGCTGCGATGTCTGCGGCAAGCGCTACAAGAACCTCAACGGCCTCAAATACCACAAGAACCACTCCCCAGCTTGTGACAACGAAGGAAAACCCAATCTAAAACCGGATTCTATGATCGACATCACAAACCCGAACATGCAACAGGGCCGGAACCTCAACTTCCCAGTCGGAACTCTCCCGGGCGAAAATATGATGAGATAACCCCCAGCCCCGGCCGATCAAGAAACACGATGATACAACCCCGATCCTCTAAGCTTTCAGTCCATTCCTCCAGTACATAGGTCCTCCCTTCCTTCCCCCTTCGCTCAGATCCAGAACAACAATTTTCAGCATTGCAACCGGCGCTAGGGACCTCTTTATTCTTACAAAGATTCCCCTCACTGCGGTTTACTTCTCTTCTCTTCGTATCAGGGGCGGGCGCCCGAAAATAGTTTCTGAGTGTTGACTATGATAATAATTTGTTTCTAAAATTAGCGGCGGGAATTGCTTTCGTCCGGTCCTGTGCGCGCGGCGTGGTGGATGCTTAGCCGGTGGTGAACCGATGGGGACTAATGCAAATGCAGATGTGGGAGAGCGGTGGTGGTCGTCGTACATAGATCAAGAATGTGGGATATATGGAATGATAGTTTGACGGGGGATTGTGTACATTGCTGGGCTGGGCTGGGGTCAGCGCTGCGGGGATGGTCGGATAAGCTGTGTAGTTAATATGGGGTTGTTTGAGCTGTGAGTTTCTCGGGGAGAGATGTGTTGACGTGAGAGATGTGATGTGAGGTGGACGATTGGGTGGTTTGGTGATGTGCCTGTGAGATACTGGTGGCTCCTATCTGGACCATTCGTCACATGTCATCTAGTAGCCTCCTGCTGCAGTCACTCCTCCATCTCGCTCTCCCCCTCCCACTCCCCCTTCCCCACCCCATCATCCACCTCCGCCTCCCTCTCCTCTCTCCCCTTCCCCCTCCCCTCCTCCCTCGCCCTCCCCTCAGCAACGACCCTCTCCCTCTCCTCCCTCCTCCTCCTCTCCCCCACCACAAACGCCCCCAACGGCGTCTCCTCTGTGTTCGTATCCCTCAAAAACCCCTCCACGCCCGCGCGATCGCTGGGGCCGAAAGTCACGTTTCGGCGGTGGGACTCGATATAGCGGGCGTTTGATTCGAGCTTGGAGACGAGGAGGGAGAGGTAGGAGTTTAGTTTTGAGTTTTTGTTGCCCTTACCTTTGGAGTTGGTGGCGGTTGTTTTGGGGTTGGAGCGAGAGGGGGCGGATGTGGCGGATTTGAGCCAGCGTTTTAGGAGGACGGTGGGGGGAAGGGCGAGTTCGGGGAATGCGATATGCTTAGCCCAGATGGCGAAGAACTCGCCCAAGAGTTCTGTGATTTGTGCGCCCAGCGCGTCTTGGTACACGCGGGTGCGGAGGTAGGATTTTGGCGCTCGCAGGGCGGTGTTGAAATCGAGGGGCTTAAGGGTGGAGGGTTTGGGAGGTTTGGTGAGGTCGGGGGAGTTGAGGACTTCGAGGAGAGAGGGGGCGAGAGGGATGTAAGTGCTTGTTGCGAGGGAGAGGCGGAGGAGGGAGCGTGTGAGGTGGAAGCGGAGGGGGAAGTAGGTAGGTGTGGGGATGAGGCGGAGGGCGCCGAGGGTGATTTGCACGAGGGGGTAGATGAGGGGGTGAAGAGGGGAGGAAGGGATGGTGCAATGGGAGGAGAGGACGCGAGACCAGAAGTCGAGGGAATGGGTGTATTGCCAATTGTAGATGGTTTTGTAGGAGTCCTTTGTGGGGTGTGTGATGCTGGTGCGCAGATGGACCGCGAGCTGGCGGATATAGATGAAGCCAGTTGTGTAGCCAATGTTGGGGTCTAGGCCCCAGAGTTCGGCAGCGGAATTTTTCATCAGGTTGATGCCGGAAAGGGTATGGATGTTTGTTGTGCGGCTACCTTTGACGAGGCCTTGGTAGGTGGTTTTGAGAACTGCCTCGCGGAGGGAGGCGTCGCTGATGACAGCGAGGCGGCGCAGGAGAAGAAAAGCGGTGATGCGCGTTGCTTCGGTGCTTGCGGGGTCGGACCAGATGTTGACAGTTGTCTTTACTAGAGATTTGAGGACCTTTTTGAAGGAGAGGAGATAGGGAAGCAATGGCAGCAGCGACGAGAGCGTAAGCTTGATTGTCGGAGCATCTGAGAGGTTCTCCAGCAAATGTTGGATCGAGGCGGCATGGGATTTCAGCAACGGTGACAATGTACGGAATTTCTTAGAATCAGTCGAGATGCGTACTTTGCCGGACTTCGACTCCTTTGCTGGCAAATGATGGCTGAGGACGCCTGGGACGTGTTCGAGCGCTATTACTAGTAGCTGATGGTAGACCTCTGGGCTTGCGATAGAATATTTATGCTCCTTCCCACCTTCATCATTAACATAGGCAGCAGCCCTAAATGCCAGAACCACCTGGCGTGTGGCCCGTAATGAGTGCTGCTCCGACAAGGCAATCTTCCATTTGTTCACCATAGCCATTGTAACGTCCGACTCCGTAACAGCTTCTTGCTCTTCCTGTTTCTCCCCAATTTCCTTGCTCTTCTTCCGCTTCTTCTTTGGCGCTTCTTCTTCACTCAATCGATCAACCTCCGCCAGGTCATCTTCGACAAAGTCTAGCAATTCAGCGTCGTTCTCTTTTAAGTACTTGTAGAATTCTGGGTCTTTCTCTTTTAAAGCATCCAAATCTTCCTTGTGTGTTTCTAGCCCATCCACATCAGAACCGGGCTCCTCGTCGCTGAAGGCATCGACGACCTCGTCAGAAGAACTCATGCCCGAGTCCTCATCTCTCCCCGCTTGCGTAGCTTCCCGCTTTCTTTTTCCAATCTTCTGCGGTACGTCCTTCGCCTTGCCCACCAACTTTGGCTTTTTCTTTTGCTCGGGCAATTGGAAGCCGCCTTGAAAGAATTCGTCAACACTCATTTTACTAAAGTCTTGAGTTTGCCCTTTTGCCTGAGCCCCAGCCTTCGGTGCTGGCTTAGATTCCTCATCATCCGACACCTTAGCATAGTCACTAGCATTTCGAGCCTGTTTCTTCGCCTTGATTTGCTGGCGTTGCTTTATCTTGGCAAACTCTTTCCGCTTCTCAATGGTATCCTTCAAATGGTTCTTCTCGAACTTTTTCGTAGATTTCTTCGCGCGCCCAGCCATACTCGTCGAACGATTAGTGGTTTACTGTGTAAGGTTGCTCTAATGGTTGTGGGCGCGGAAAATTGATATTGCCAAGCCATCGACACTTTAAAGTAGGCGAGCTAGCCCTGCTAGGTAGAATACAAGTCACCCTTCACAGTTTTCGAAGCTTCACCAGCACTCTACAGCTTGCATGATCGGGAAGTAATTGACACTGCGCGCTTTCTTAGATGCTCTCGGGGGTTTACTCTCCCATACCAAGAGCCAGAGACATCATGTTGTCAAGCAAACTAGTCTGGAGAGTTGCGATGCAAGAAGGCTGTTGATCTTGTTCGGTGGAGCAAAATGACCCTTTCGTCTCGTCAACTGTATTGGTATTTGGGTCTTATGGAGCAACTGGCTAAGTCTAATGCCATCGCTGGAGACGCTAAAAATTCCATTCATCCGTTTCCATTCCAGTCTCCATTTGCAAGAGCAAAGACTTTTACAGTATCATTGGGAATGTCGCACTCCAGCCATTGATATCGACTTGCCAGCACACTTCTATCCTATCACGCGGGACTGTATATTCTATTCCCTTATTCAACCTTTTGGAACCATCACTGCGGTGTTCCAGCTGGTCTTTGTCCCAACTGTACATGAATCGATTCAGAACTCGCCTTTGGTTCTTTCATCAGGAGTGTCTTGCTTTGTTGACGCATACAATGTCTTTGTGCCTTGTTTCGCCCAAAGCTTTGTTGGTCTCACAGTCTCATATATGTCCCTTTTCATGATGTTCCATCTCTACACCGTGTGCTCTCGTTTGCTTGTCTTACCACATACTTCCCTGGTATTGACAGTCTACTACAAACCGGATATATCACCCCAAACCAAGCCACAATGACAACCAGACTAAGTAGACGCGAGAGCGTTAAGGATTCCATCAAGAAGGCTCTCCATCTCCCGAGGGAAAGATATATCCCACTACCAGTGGGTGGCTACCCTCTGCCGGATATCATGAAGAGAAAGTTTGCTCCTCCGCCCCAACTACCAGACGTGAACCGTCTTTCACTGATGCCAGACTTCACTTCAAGCCTTTATGGAGAACAGTGGTCAGAAGCGCTCCAGAACTCTTTAGGGCAAGCGAAACCCCGCCGCCCAGGAACTCCGAATTCATCAGACACTCTTCGAGTCCGCTACAGCATTCTTGTGCCCGATGAGCCCACAAACAGCGGACCACTCCAGATCCCCTGTATGATACGCGAGATTCCGACCAAAACTCATACTCTTCGCAGAGTCAATGGACGGGAGAACCTGAAAAGCTCGAGAAACAGGTCCATTACGAGCCCCACTGTCAGCGAGGGTTCTGCACTGAACAGAACGTCTAGCATCTCTCAGTCCTCAGACATCGACGATATTAACAGCGAAAGCACTTTAGTTGCCAGCGAACCAAGGGCCGAGTACTTGAAGGCCGGAACTCGTCCAGGCTCAAACACAAGTATGGATTCTGTTGAAACACTCATCTATATTCCTGTAAAGGCCAAATCCGATCAGAGCAGTCTAACCATGGTTATAGAGTATGTCCCTCATCTCCTTAGCTCCTTCTGTATCCTCGATCTGCAAATCTCAGGACATCCCATCCGCGTCACAACTTTCGATTTAGTACCGCAGGACAGCATAGCAGAAGGTGAGGCGTTGTTCCTCGATGACTCAGACCTCGAAAAGCCGTGGGAAATCCAAACCATAGGTTCTGGTGAGAGTCAAACCCATCACGTCCTCATTGAAGGCGATCTCATCGACTCCAGTGGCGTTCTTTCCTGTGCCAGCCATCGCTTCACCGGACAGCTGGACGTCACGAACCTCATCAACATTCTCGAGGTCGAGCCTGATCCAGAAGTCCCCAATGGAGATATCGACGTCTGGCTCGAGATCGCACACGAAGAAATGGACCGCCTCGGCATCCAGAGAACGATACGTGACGTTCCTAAAACAAACAGTGCCTCTGCATCTTTACAAAAAGACAGAGCTCTACAAGCCCTCAAAGATCTCCACAAGAACTATTTCATCATGGGTTTTTCCAGCGCTCAGACAAGGGATTACGCCATCACGCATCTCTCGCCAAGCTTAGCGGCCAGTATGTCCCAGGGGAACAGCAACCCGCTCGAGTGCCTCTTCGACGTGGAAGCGCTGACAGATACCTTGAGCAACGGGGAGCGTTTCGTTGCAAGGACCGTGGCGGAAGGTTCTGACTCACCGAAGCGGTTGTACTGTCTTCCTATGTTTGGGCCCGAGCTTGGTTGCTGGCTGTGCTTTCTTGTTGATGGGAGTTTGCCCAATTTGTGGCAATGCTAAGGTTGGTTTTTCGTATATTTGTAGGTTTTTCGAGATCGAGAATTTCAACAAGAATTAGACCACTTCAAATGACCATCGTAGACTTGTTGAGGGGTATGCGAGTTCCGTGCAACAGCTATGATTTTCTTTCTTAACCGTAGCAAGATAAGTCCATATGTGTATGTCCATGGTTCTTCTCTTCTTGTAAACATCCATCGTTGGTCATGCTTCTTGAGCGGAAACAAAACGACCTTGGAATAGATCTTTCTGTCAACTCAGACAAGATGCTGAACCCAAGGACAGAACGAGGAACAAGTCGGAGGTGTTGGCACTATGCTAGCACTGGTTTGCTGTCTATCGGCAGTGGTTCAGAAAACTCGGGGTGCACGGCTCCCATATGTGTCTGAATGTGGCATCTGAAATCTATCTTATACTCGTAACATCCTTCGTAGCCTCTACATGTTCTGTAGCACCCCAAGTAGTAATAATGCTTATCATATTGAACGCCGTTGCCAACCAAAAAATTCAAGGAAAGTCGTTGGCGAGTCTACCTGGTAAGGGGTTCGAGTAGCTTAACGACAGTCATCTTCCCATCTTTTCTTGCCACGTCAAGCGGAGTTTCGTGAAGATAGTTACGTGCATTAGGATCTGCTCCTTTCTTGAGTAGTAATTGCACAATCCGCTTAGTACCATGAATCATAGCTATATGAAGCGCAGTTTCCCCATTCCCATGAATTGCATGAATATCACTACCATTCTCTAGCAGTAATCTTGCTATTGCTTCGTATCCCTTATACACTGCACAATGTAATGCAATTGTCCCAGGCTCAGCTTTTACGTTGGAATCAGCACCTCCTTCTAGCAGTAAACGCACTATCGCTTCGCGTTTACAATAAGCTGCAACATATAATGCAGTCATTCCCGACCGGTCTTTTGCGTTGATATCGACACCTCGTTCTAGCAGCAAATGCACTATTGCTTCGTGTCCGTACTCTGCTGCATCACGTAATGAAGTATGTCTATGCAAATTTTTTGTGTTGATATCAGCACCTCTTTCTAGCAGCAAATGCACTATTGCTTCGTGTCCATGATATGCTGCATGATGTAATGCAGTCATTCCCGAATGGTCTTTTGCGTTGATATTAGCACCTCTTTCTAGCACTAAACGCACTATTGCTTCGTGTCCATAGAAAGCTGCAAGATGTAATGCAGTCATCCTCGACCGGTCTTTTGCGTTGACATCGGCACCCCAATCGAGAAGTAAACGCACTATTGCTTCGTGTTCAGAATTAGCTGTAATATGTAATGCAGTCATTCTCGACCGGGATTGTGCGTTGATATCAGCATCTCTTTCTAGCAGCAAATGCACTATTGCTTCGTGTCCGTACTCTGCTGCAAAATGTAATGAAGTAAATTCATCCTCATCTTTTGCGTTGATATTAGCACCTCTTTCTAGCAGCAAATGCACTATTGCTTCGTGTCCCTTCCCTGCTGCATGATGTAATGCAGTCACCTCCAACCGGTCTTTTGCGTTGACATCGGCACCCCAATCGAGAAGTAGCCACGCTATAGATTGGAAATTCTTGGAAGCCGCTATACTAAGAAGCGGCTGGCGATCTAGAGCTAAAGGGAAGTCTAAACCAACGTCTGCTGTATTCTTTTTTGCTTCTTGCAGTAGCCATCGAACTGCAGCCTCGTTCCCATGCTGAACTGCCCAGGGGAGTGCTTCGTCTAGTGAGAATTGTGAATCCTTCATCTTGAAGCCTGCTGCACTAAGAGCTTGTAAAGCTCTTTGTTGCTCTTCAAGACTAACTCCTTGGTCTGTTCTCGCAACTGCTCTGCCGATTACTGCTTCACGAGATATGTCCAGACTGTCTGTTGATGTCGAAAGTTCTTCTGTTCTAAAAGGCGTTATGATCTCGTCACTGGATTCTGGGAGGTTCGAGATAGGCCTTGTTCCGTTATTTACTGCTTCACTGGAGATATCTGGGTTTTCTGCCGATGCTGAGAATTCATTTGTTCCGAAACGCAACGTCGTCACGTCGTTGGTTTCGGGAAGGTTCGAGACAGACCTCGTAGGTCGTGGATTCTGAACATTGACGCTGGGATATTCTTGAGGCTCGACAGGCGTTGATGTAGATGGGTTGGCTAGCAGTTTCCAGGGTTCGTGGTATATGACTACTGGCGCAAGTTTTGCAGATTTCTTGAGATAACCACGCACTGTATTGTATACATTGTCCCTTCTTCTGAACTTGACCATATCAGAGTGATTTCGGTCGATAGGGAGAGTCTTGTTCCATGGTCGACCACCAGTAGCTGACCATCGGTCGACAAGCACAACATGTTCACCTGACATACTCCAAATCCCAAGAGAGTCTTGTCTAGCCGTTGGAGACTTGTGTGTTTCGAAGAAGGATATCATTCTAGTGTCACTCAGAACAACTCTATTGAATTCCGTCATAAGGTTTTGGAGAAGAACACTATTTCTGTCCAATGTAGAGAGAAACGCCAGGTTCGAACGGCGATGTGCCATTGGATACAGAGAGCTGAGCTCCATACCTTGATTGGGTACACCAAAGAAAAGTATATCAGAAGTCTCCTTGAGGTGGCGTGCATCATCCTCATCTTCACTAGTAGCCATCTGTAGTAGGGCTTGCTTGAGCACAAGGCCCCCCAGGCTGTGCGCAATAAAGATGAAAGGTCGCATCAGTGTCATGTTACTTGTGACCTCTTTTAGAGAAGCACGGAAGCTGGAGGCAATATCTCCAAGGTTCTGAAAGCTTTCACTTCCAGCGACTGTGCTCTCGTAACCGTAGATGAGCACGCGGGCTTTCGGAAGATCGCGAGGAAGCGCATCTCTTAACCACATGTACGAACTGTTTCGAGCCTTCCATGAGCCGAATGCATGCGCTCCAAGGCCCGATATTGCAATGCAGCTATGTGTATTTGTTAGATTAGTGCTTGCAACGCGGAAAACCCGAGTTACATAGGAATTCGCGCATAAACCTCATCCCAAGACCTCCACTGAACTCGCGACATACTGGGGGAACGTAGAGATATGGGGCTTGCTTACTCGACCGTATGATCTTCCTCCTTTGGAGCGTATAATGGGGTAAAGCCATGGAAATGTTTATCGACGACGATATATCCAGAAGCTAACTGTGATGCGACTGCGCGAAGATCCCATTCATCTGATTTGCCTCGAAGCTTTTTGGACGGAGTATTCAGAGTTATGGTGGCTACTTGTCCCTGGCATCCATTGGAATCCATCGCTAGAGACTCGACTTGCAAGTCTGTGACAGCCAAAGACTGCTCGAGAAGCCGAGTCGTCTCCTCTATACTAAGACCCTCTGGTATACCACTCACTCGGTAAGCGAAATGGGTTTCATCAGGCAGCGCAGGCCTGGAAGACTCGATGTCTCCCATCACTGCGTACGTTTTACAGCCAGTATGCACAACGTTTGGGTGCCGAATTCTAAAGAATTCGTTAAAGTGAGCAATAACAAGTGCGAATGCTCTCTCAGGTCCTAGGGAAATATACCGCAGTAAGGTTTTCTACCGAACGTCATACGCTTACATGCTTTGACTCGTGAAAGTTGATAATTTCATTGGGAGAAGAAGTCCAGACGACAGGGCACGCTACCTCCGCGCGCCTTATTTAAGCCTCCCCAGTCCATTCGACAACCGATTGGCCATCCATAAACATCAGCGTTCGAAAGAGGAGGTGTGGCTGTGTAGACGTCTCAAGTATGATAGGTCCTTCAACGACATCTATGAAGAGCGTGGTATGACATCTTTTCTCTTACATCTCTCTCTAAATCACAAAACCTGCAAGGATTGATTTTCTAATACCAGACATTTCGCATGTCTCCTGCGACCGCGAGGCTGGTCGATAGCCAACTGCGATTTCCCCTGCACACTCTACCTATTAGGGCCCCCACCTATTATACACTCTTCGCTCAACACCTGCATAAATTGTATATTTATTTCGACTTTATAAGGGTTACATCAAGCGCGAAATCACTTCTTGAGGTTTCAAAATGCTTGCTTATCGGACAAAGCAAGAGGGATGATGTGACTGAACCGATCAATCGGTTTGACGCATACCCAAGCATCTAGCCCAGAGTGGTGCTACCGGCATCAAAGCATGGAATATCTAGAAACACTCATTCAGAGTAGTAATACAAAGTCGTTTTGCTACGGCTTTGGGTTTTTGGGAAAGATCTCCGCGGCACCGGCCCTGGCGCTTGCTCTGACGCCAGTCCTACTCAAGTTCTTGACTTCAGCCAAAAACACCACATAGATGCCTTGAAATTGCCACTTCTCACATTTACCAGCGTACGCGACTGCGACTTCTTCCCAGCAACATACTTCCACGCGAAGCCGGTGATCTGCTGAGGAACCAAACTTCCATGTCTACAGCCCGGCAGCGCCGTCGTAAATGATCACGAGAGCGCATCTTTAAAGAGAACATATGGATGATACAACGGGCAAGCGTTTGCAGATGCGCTGCGGCGCCGGTGTCTGGGACCTGGGAAAGCATGAAAAGGAAAACAAGAAAGAGATGAGGTTTGCTTGATGCTACGTGGGAGTAAGACCAAGTCACTCGTGAACACGACACCTTTTCTCTGGTGGAATTAAAACTTAGATGTTCCTTTGTTCAAGAAGGATTTTTCAAACCCATATCCAGGAACAGCATTTCTAGCGCTTCGTAAACTTTTGACTCCCTCCTGTCATCTGCCTTCCCTCGGTTTGACGGTCTGCTCTGGTCAAATGATTTCTGGAAAGCGCCCCACCTCCGGCAAGCAGTCGCTAAGCCCTTCACCCCAAGTTCCTCCCCTTCCGAGTCAAGCTCTCCGTCGATGTTATGTTTTCCGATTTTATCTAAAATTTCGTACAAAAGGCCATACCAAGGGTTGTACACGCGGTCCTTTAACTTCAAGGTATCTTCAATCAGTTGTTCGAGATCCTTGCGGATCGGTTGTAGTGTCGAAAGAAGATGCCCTGCAAAGGACACCACTTCTGCAACGACTGGCTGGATGGTTCTCAGAATGTCAATTTGCGTCTCTACCTCAAGCGTATCTGTCATTGGGAACCCTCGGGCGCACGACCGCCTATCCCAGAAACTGCGGTTCCCGATGATCTGGGCGCGTGTACCGAATATATTCGCATATTCTTTCGCCAACCCGGCTTTCAACTTTATGGCGTGGTCGTTTATGGACTGTAGTGAGTCTAGGAACTGGAAGCCAGAGGTATTAACATGGGCGAATTGCGGGGCGATATGCTCGATATAATCATGCACGAGTCTTTGTTCGCGATGCTTGGGTGGAGGCGAGTCAAACATTGCAGCTTTGCATATGCTGGCCATCCAATAGCCTAGTAATTCGTTAACGTTCTTGTGAAACGTAGCGAATTTCAAAATTGCGGAGTTGCTAGCTGATATGTATGAAGTAAGGTCCTGGAGTAGTTCTTCCCTGGATGAGAGGGAGGAGGCGTTGATTATAGTAGAAACTCGACTGCCGAGAATGCGACGATCAATCGCGCCCATCTGACGTAAGGTATAGTACCGATCGCGGATGGCGTAACCCCAGTCACCATGGATTTTCCAGATTTCTTCTCTGTTGATCAAAGAATTCTCGACCTTAATTGAAACGGGAGGGGGTGAGCGAGTAAGCGAGGAGGTGGAGGAGTAATTCTTAGACATGAGAGGAAGGCAGCAGAAGAATACAAAGCAACCATATGCAAAGAAGCTGAGCGCGATGACAATCAACAGATAACGGAGGAAGGTCCATGGGTAGGCTATAGTTGTTTTGATAAGCAACCAGACAGTTTGGCAAGCTTTTGGTAGGGCTCTGTGGAACCCTCGTTGCTTACCGGTTATTGCAGACCTCAAATTCGTAAATCCTTCGGAAAGTGTCCGTCGATGGCTAGTGAAGAGACTGGATGTCAATTTGATAAGACGTTGGTTGAAGCTTTTCCAGAACGCCTGGCTTTCATTCTGCAATGTCGACTCATTGACTCTCAACTGTGATTCACTCTCCTGCTTCGGCCTAGAACCCGACTTGAAGAGTATTGACCGTGACAGAACACGAGTAAGGGTTCCATTCTCAGCGTCCTCGTCGGTTTCTATTAGACGGTCTCGACTAGTTGTGATTGAGGCTTCCTCTTGACCCCCGCTGTATCTCGTCCTCACCTCAGTCACAGTTAGTACACTCCGGTGTAGATTTGTGTCTTGCTTGACGTGTCCCGCTCTTCCACTTGGAGGCTCTGCAGTCCGGGCCACATCTATTGGCGCTGACCGCTGAGATCATGATTCAGTAATGAAGCTCTGCGACAACTGAAGGAAAGGAAACACACCGAATCGATCTTTCTTTTCGGCATCCAGCTATTTGGCCTCCTTGTACCCTTGCAAGAACTAAATTGGATGCGAAATGTCGGTTCATATTTTCTGAATTCATCTGATGCTGAGACAAGGGAGACTCTAAACTTGTGAACAAAGAGAGTTACGGATGCATTTTTCCCTTTGTCTCAACATGCAATCCCCTCGTTTTCGCATTTGCACCCATCCTACCCGCCCACACACATGCAGCAGTCCATGGTTGCTGCTCCTTTCCGCCGTTCGAAGATTGTGCGGGTCCCATAAACCATCGGCTGCAAGGATCAACCACTCGACCACGTACACCACTAATGGTGAGACTGAACGACAGCTGAATCATCAATCAGCTGATCATCTTGCGAGTCATCGAGTCTGTCACTCTTCATCCGAGAGATGTGGTATGGTCCTGGAAAGCGTGGCCTATCTGTATGGCAGCAGTAGTACATGTCGCACTGTTTCCTCAGTGGAGTACAGTACTTTATGGTCGATGTATTTATGTGGCCTGATAACGGCTGGCGGGGTACGAGTATCTACACTACTTTGTTGACTACCCCGCTATGATGATGTTTAGTCTCCATCCAGGCATCAGAATCATTTTCTCGTATGTTCAACCCCCTCCGGTGGATTCGCTTCTGTCCAATGTCAACATATTCTACCTTCTCCTAAACCTAATTGCTCAAAGTGCAAGAGATCCAATCCCAACACCCACCACCGGCCTGCCCGTCGCCATCCAGCTGCACTGCCAACAACCGCCTCTCTTCTGCTACTGGTGCGCCTGAGCGCTTCGAGACTCTTGGTACCCCACCAATCCTCCAGAGCATCTATAGCCATATAAGGAAGGGTCTTCACAAGACCTACCAGCTCTGCTCTCTCCCCCTCTTCTCCTCCTCCCCAACCTCATAATGTCGACTACAAGCACAATCACCAAGTCCAACGTCGGCGTCTACACCAACCCGGCCCACGAACTCTGGGTTGCCGAGTCAGAACCAAGCCTCGAGACCATCAAGAAAGGCGAAGATCTCAAGGATGGCCAAGTCACGATTGCTATCAAGAGCACTGGTATCTGCGGGTTCGTCCTCTCTCCTCTCTCCTCCCCATCCTCTTTCCCTGCCCATTTGCAAATTCTGCTTCCTTTCTATTCTCTATGCTTCCGTCAATAACCAAATCACCAAATCTTGACTTTTCTACAGTTCCGACGTCCACTTCTGGCACGCCGGCCGCATCGGCCCCATGGTCGTCGAGAAAACCCATATCCTCGGCCATGAATCCGCGGGCATAATCCTCGCCGCCCACCCCTCCGTCACTCACCTGAAAGTAGGCGACCGCGTGGCCATCGAACCGGGCCTCATCTGCAACGGCTGCGAACCCTGCCTCACCGGCCGGTACAACGGCTGCGAACGCATGCAATTCCTCTCCACCCCACCCGTCGACGGCCTGCTCCGCCGCTACGTCACCCACCCCGCCGTCTGGTGCCATAAAATCGGCACCATGAGCTACGAGAACGGCGCGCTGCTCGAACCCCTCAGCGTCGCCCTAGCGGGCATGGAGCGCGCCAGCGTCCGCCTCGGGGACCCCGTCCTCGTCTGCGGCGCCGGCCCCATCGGCCTCATCACCCTCCTCTGCTGCGCCGCCGCTGGTGCCGAACCCATCGTCATCACCGACATCGACGAGGGCCGCCTCAACTTTGCCAAAGAGCTCTGCCCTCGCGCGCGGACCTACAAAGTCACCCGCGAAGTTAGCACCGAAAACGCAGCCTCCGACATCGTCGCCGCGGGTGGCGGCGTGCGCCCGTCCATCGCCCTCGAATGCACCGGCGTCGAATCCTCCATCGCGTCGGCGATCTGGTCGGTCAAATTCGGCGGCAAAGTCTTCGTCATCGGCGTCGGCAAGCCCGAGATGCAGATCCCGTTCATGCGGCTCAGCACGCAAGAAATCGACCTGCAGTTCCAGTACCGGTACGCCAACACGTGGCCGCGCGCGATCCGGCTGGTGGAGAGCGGCGTGATTGATCTGAAGAGGTTGGTGACGCATCGGTTTGATATCGAGGATGCGGTGAGGGCGTTTGAGACGGCGGCGGATCCGAAGACGGGGGCCATCAAGGTGATCATACAGAGCGAGGTTGATGTTTGAGTGAGATGGAGATGGAGATGGTGGATTGGTGTGGGTGGTGGCGAGGAGGTGATTTAGAGAGATAGACAAACCATGTGACCTGTGACGAGCAATTTCTTTCATCAGATAAATATTCCTCCATCGTTGAACAATTACATCGTGAAAAAACACTTTTTTATAAACACCCGCTGAACAGTCGATATCCTGCCTCCTAGCTTCCTATCCTATGATACACCCAGCCTATCCTAGCCTCCGCCATACCATTACGCTGACGCCATAATTACGCAACATTACAGTTCAGATATCAACATGAAGAAAAAACTTCCCCCTAAACGCCCCCTCCACCAACTTCCACAACCGAAAACCACCAGATCCCCGCCTCCCCTTCCCTCACGGATGCATCTTCTGCCCCATCAACACCCCGGTCAGCCAACCTTCACAACACCACTTGGCCATATAATGCGCGCACCACGGACACTTGACCGCCGCATCCAACACCCCCTCCTTCTGAACCCCCTCCCCGCCACCACCATCGTCCCGCACCATCTTCTTCGGCATGATCATGGCCTCGTATAGCTCGCTGGGCAGGTCATGCCAGTACTTGCACTTGCAGCAGATGACGAAGAGCTTGCGCACGGGTGCTTGGACGGCCTTGGCGGCGGTGAGGTCGGCGGTGAGGCTGCCGGTTGGGGGAGGCTGGGAGGGCGCGCTGGTGTGGCGGCGGGAGGTGATGGATGGGCGCTGCTGCTGTTGGAGAGCGTGGAACGCGGGGGAGGTGGGGCGGAGGGTGGAGTGGGGGCGGATTGTTAGGGAGGAATCGGCGTTGGGAGACTTTGGGGGAGCAGAGCTGGGGGAGTAAGAAGTGGAGCCAGGGGCGGGTCCTGTGGTGCTTGAGCGGATGAAGGAGGCGCGTTTGGGTTTGGTGAGAGGTTGGTGTTTGAGCGGGGGGAGGAAATCAAACGAGGGGGGTGGAAGGCCGGATTGGAGAAGTGGGTTTGAGCTGTGACGCTTGATGGAGGGTTTATGGCCGATCGTATCACCATTAACACCTTCAACGACGACTCCAAGAGCGGCTTTTGCTGGAACTCGGCTATCTGATGACGGACGGCTGGCGCTGCTCTCTGTCACCGTTGGAACGAATGGTCGTCGAATCTCGGGCTGAGTGGCATTCTTCTCCTCCGACGGTAGCGCTGGCAGATGCTTTGTGGTTATCAGGACTGGGGTAGTCGAAGATCTAGGAAGTGGTCTTGAAGATCTCGACGGCGGTAAGTCATCGTTGAACAGTTGAGATGAAGCTGTACGTGTTCTTGAGTGGCTGAATACGTTCGGAGCCTCCAGAGCAGACTCCCTTTGCGAGTTAGTCTTGCCATTAGAAGGCTCTGGCCGTACTTTGTCTGTGTCCTCTGATTTCGAGTCCTTTGCAGATCTCGTTGCTAGATTGCCAGAGCTCTTGGGTTTTGGAGATGGCGATCGGGGATTATCTTGAGAGCTTGCGTTGCCTTCATTAGCTCCTGCATTGTGTGGTGGATCGGTCGGCTTCTTGCGACGACTAAACCCACGGTATTTGTCTGGTATCAACACAGACGATTCTTGAGTTCGGTTTAGAGTGACTATGTCTCGGGAGTCATGGAGAGAAGAATCATGTGTGTGTGGCTGTCTCTCGCCAAAAGATTCCTCCTTTGCAATCGACGACCCTGGCTGGAAGGATACTGTCCGCAAACCCTGCTTGACCAACTCGGCAGAACCGCCAGGAGTTGTCTGAGAAGGAGCGACCTCTGACCACAGGTGTCTATCCTCCACTGCTTGCTCATTCGCCTTTTTGACAGCTTGCTCGTCCTGAAAGCCAGCAATCGAGGCCTGTTGATGGTACATTCGACTCTTATGAACATAGCTGCTACCATCCGGATATTGACTTGCCTGTGCTGGCTGCTTGTGGATTGGCGGGACTTCGGGCATCGGAGGCACGTCAGCGGACGTGGTGGCTGGAAATCTGCTTAATCTATCCACGGCGCCCTCAACCCTACTGTCTCTTCCGTTAACCGGTGGCTTGGCCGGTGGGGCTTGTGACCATCTGTTATACCCCGATTCCTGCTTGACCGCAGCCTTGGTGTCCTCGGTGTCCTTCTCTTTAACCGGCGGCGATTGTTGTCTTCCCCTATGATCTGCTTTCAGTTCAGGTGCGATTATCATCAGGTCAGTGTCTGTTCGACTTCTACTCAGCAGCGGGAGGCTGTGATGTGCAGTTTGATTAGGCGCAATGAAAGCCTCAAGCTCTTTCTGCTTGCTAAAATCTATTGGCTTCTTGAGCTTGGCGGTTGCTTCATTCCCTATTTTCCGGGCATATCTGGCAAGGGCTTCTTGATACGCGTCATCGCTGCCCCAGGACTTTGATCGGTCGGTCTCTGATGACCCATTGCGGGAATGAAGTCCTAAACCCTGGTAATGCGGAAGTGGGGGAAGTTGAGGTGGACCCAAACCCACAGAGGAGCGGAATCGCTCTGGAGTGTCTGGCGCCAGTTCAGTACTACTTGCTGGTGTAGAATCCGAGCGCTTCTCCTTGAATGATCCAAAGGAGTAGCCTGAAACTCTCTTCTCGTCTCCAGATGACCGCCTGGAGTTGTCTTGGGAAGTCGAACGCGACGAGATAAACGAGACAAACGAGTTTCTCCTCAGCCCCGTAGGCATCTTCTGCGTATCCATGGCCGCAGGCGGTGGTTGCTTGTTCTGGCGCTTTTCGGCCTTGGGTTCTGCGGCTTTCCGCTTATCCTCGTCTTTCTTTCTTCGCTTCTCTAGTTCCTTGGTCTCCTTCCTCTCCTTCTCCAACCTCTTTCTCTCCTTCTTTTCCTTTTTCCATCCATGATCGGTCCAGCTCGGAGACTTGCAGATCGACGAACGGATAGACTTATTCTCGTCATCATCCATCTCTTGGTCTGAACCTAATTCCCTGGCACATAATGTGTCATTGTTCGCACGGTGTATGTTGGGAGATGGAACTGGAGCAGTCTGTGAACGAGTTAGAGGAGGTGGTGCACGCTTTTGGGCTCTTGGTGCAGGCATTGGCGCGGCTGGAGTCACTGAGCCGCCGGACAAGTCCGAATTCTCAATTACATTATGTTGTTTGTTTGGAGGCGAAAAGCGGTTTTGCTGCAATTCCCCTTGTCAGTATGCTTGTCATTCAGAGTGTGCGAGGTGCTGCGACGTAGGTTTGCATGAAGATCAAGCTGCTTGCCCACAAGGTGCGATTGCTGTCGCAACGAGGTGCGGCGCAGGTCGCAGCTTCGTCACAAGCTTCAACTGAACGTTCAGGAGCTAGTAGTAGGACTTGCGTCGCGGACAAGTGCATAGACAAATGGAGTTTCCTACCTTGCTTAGCTTCTCGAGACGAACCATGCGGAGCATTGGATTTGCTCGTGACGCCTCAGGTTTCGAGCTGGCAAGAGACATTGGGGTAACAAAAAGGCAAAATATGTACGAAGGACGATGAAACTATGCACGTGGGTTTCTCAGTTGTGGTGGAGCGAATTGAAGGATTGGCCAGGTATTTCTATTCGGCGTGTGAAACTTGCGGCCCAAATTGGAGAGGCAGTGAACTGAAGATCACCAGCGTTGGTACAGGCAGTACATGGTATTGACATGAAGTCATCCGGATGGTCGTGTCGGTTAGCTTCTGTATTGTGAACGGTTTGTGTTACCTCGCCGTCTCGTCAGCGAAAGAGAGTGGGTTGATCTTCACGCAAAGAACGAGCGGGGATAGCAGGCATAGCTGGGGAGTAACCCTAATGTGTTCTTCGTCCACTTGCGATGATAACCCGAAAGATGGCAAAGAAAATGGCACCGAAACGAGTGTTGATGCTGCGAAGGGAGAAGGTTCGTCTCACTATGTCAGGTCAGAGGTGCTCCTTAAGCTTCCATCGAGGGAGTTTCGCCATGCGTCAGAAGCGACAGGGATGATGTTGCGCTGAAGATGATCGGCCGGCTCGCTTGAAGGAGGGGGACACCGGGGATAATAAAGTACTATTCTCTGCCAATTATCTATTACACCTATGTTGCAAGCGAACCATGGGGTATCATCCATCTAGGTATGTTGTGTATATATGGATGAGTTGACCTAATTCATGAACAGAACCCCCCATCGATGGATCAAATCCCCAATGAATGGAAGACACTCACTCATCGACGGCTATAAATCTCCACGGTTTGCTAGCCCAGAGTTTATCCGTCTTTCAAAAGGTTTACATGGGTCAAAGGCTCAATCAACAGCATTATCGCTGGTTGATATCAAACAATGTTGAGGGATACAATCATTGTTACGGCTTAGCGTGGTTGGAGCAAGCTTTAGGGGGTCAGCATCTGCAAGTAAAGCACTCCACTGTTGGTACGAAAGTGTAGGTCATCATATTACTCCGTCCGAGTTAATAGACCTTCAACACATATCTTCCATCGCAGACCGGATCAACTTTGGAAAAGTGTTTCCTGGCCGGGGTATATAGAAAGTAGAAACCACAATCCCATAACTCCAATCGCACAATCAATTTTCATCATCAATCGTAAATCGTCAAGCCAATCACATATATCAACCACATTACCAGACATCATGTGTGGCGTCGATAAGTGCTGAATCGATGGCGCTTCGGCGGAACCCAGGTGTTCGACCAAGACAAACAGCGCTGTCAATGAGTGCTGAAGGATTCGTTAGTATGGCGAGAGAGCGACAAGACAATGACGTACTGTTGAGAAACTTCTCCACGTCGATGAACTTCTTGGCGGAAGTATTAAAGGTAGGTAGAGTATCAGCAAGTATCGGGTCCAGGAAAAAGTGTGGGTCAGAGACAGTACCAAAACCAGGAACCTTGGAACCCGAAGAGTAGTCTATGTTCACGTCCGAGAAATCCGGCACATCGAGGGTGTCCGCATTCCAGAAATAATCTTGTCCTTCCAGAATAGGGTCATGTGGGAAGAAGGACTCTGCGATCCGAGGGCTTTGGCTATCCATTGAAGATTCGCTAGGGGATCCTATGTTCTGGTTTTGTGTCTCGGACAGCGATAGTTCTGGCACCGGAATCTCTACCCAAGATGACCGCGCATCCATGTATAACCCCCGGGAACGAAGGTATTGTTCGACATCGTTGGAGTCGAACCATTCGCCGTCAAACTCAATAAGATTTATGACCTGCGTCATGGTCAATCCCTCCGGTACCGGCGTCTCAGCGGCGATTGGATACATAGGTCCTGTACAAGCTTCCGCCGCCCACCAAGACGGTGGTGGATTATCAGTACCATCGATTCCGATGCGTGGATAATGGAGGCCTGCACCCCCAAGATGCAGTAGAGGTGCCTCCCAAACTTCCAGACTCTCCCTAGTAGACCTCAGCAGTAGCTTTTGCATGTGCTCTACAATTTGTTTTGCGTTGCTGAAAAGGAAAGTGAATTTACAGATTCTTTCGATGTCTTCCCTTGGGGACTTGGGACTGGTCATGAGCCGAAGCGCATATTCTAAAGTTTGTCGTAGTAAGCGCCGTCCAAAGGATGTCTCATAAGTGGAAGAACTTCTTGGTAAAGGTAGAGATTTCCCCACAGATGACCCGGTCCATCCTTTTGCCAATGCTGTTTCTGGGATTTCAACTCGGTACTGCTGCGTATACTTCTCAGGGCTCCATCCCGCCTCATCTGGGCTTGCCACCTGCCGGTTCGCGCTCGATGCTATACCAGAGGGGCGAGCCTCGCCTATCGCGGTCTGTTTTTGGTCAACTGTTTCGTAGCCCCACGGTGCTGCACGAGCCTTCTCACCAGCTGAGGATGATCCTTTAGACCGGGGAGGCAGTCTAGGTCTTCGCGATGTCCGAGACCTGTCTAGCGGAGGTGTTTCGTCGCCTCCATAGACACGTGCAGACAAATTAGGAACTTGCTCGTCTTCTTCCTCATCCACTCCTGTAATCTGACGCGCAGACTCAAGGAAATGTCCCATTGTTGTTTTCAAATCTTGCGCTAAGCTCGGCTCCCATCTGCGGATTCCGGAAGAGATTGCCTTGTCATTGAAATCCAGGAAAGAATTATTCATATCTTCGATTGTACGTTCGAGCTCCGAAACCCGCTTGTTAAGGCCGGAGATGGTGGTTTCCTTTCGCTGTCGATATGCTCGCTGTGCAAGTCTAATTTGAGTACGACGGCGCTTTGGGAGAATCAGCTTGTGAGGCTCAGGTAGTTTGTACCTAGAGACGATACCTCTGCCGCGGTTTGATCTCGCGTGTCAAGTCGAGGCCTCCCTCGTTGGCGTGATGCGTTCAACTCATCTGGACTTGTGCTGTGCGTATCCTCCTTTTTCTTGGGGTTCCGAGACTTCATAGGCTTGGTAGCTTTCCCTTGGCGAACGAGACTATTCTCATCGTCGCTTTGAGGGCTGGTAGGCAGTAGTCCTCCGTAAAGGGGAGCATTTTCGCCCTCTGCTTCCATTAAAGCCGTACCCTCGTAGGTTGTTTCTGGGTAGTCTTCGGAGGGAGGAAGGTCCAAATTCATCGGCGGTTGGCCGCTGTAGAGAGCTGTATAATCGTACAGCTGCGCGACATGTGCTGGTAAAGGCGTGTTCAGAGCAGGATCCGGCGAGAATTGTACAGGGTAATAGTAGCTTGGCTGAACTAGATTTCCAAAGTCGAAATAGTCCAGTGGAGGTCCGAGAGTGAAGTCGTCGGGAATGGAGGGCGAAGTATTTTCATATGTGCGGTTCTCTTCGACTCGTAAAGATGACTGGACTCGGAGCATCTTTTAGTAGAATAGTGCTGCTTCTCGGTAATCGCGCCGAGGCTGCTTATGAATCCTAGGCTATACGTACGTCATAGCGAGTTGACCAATCAGCTCTGAAACCAAAATAGAACATAGCCGAGATGCGTTTGAAAGCTTCTCGTACCTTATCACCCTCCTGGTCCCTTTTAGACAACAGGCCAGGTGATTGATGGTTACCAAGTGCGCCCCACAAACATACAGAAAGTCCTTTTAGCGTTTCTGCATAGAGATACAAAAATCAGTTGATATGGAGGCACTGAGCTTGATCAACGACATTTGACAAGCATGCTCCAGGGAGCTCCTTACAGAGCTGCGGACTTGTTTCTTTATATTGGCTTCCTTAGGGTCTTGCACTAATGATGCGAAACGTCGCTGACAGACCCTTTGAAAGAATGGTTGCATACTGTCAGGGTCTTCGCGGCACCTGCAGCCTGCAAGGCATATGGTTTGGGGAAAAGAGGTCGGCATGGATGGAGGTGGCTGTTGATCTGCTAATGGGTCTCTCAAATCCGACTGGTTTCAACAGGAGCAACCTGTCACGTCTGTTGGTGGAGTAATCTGCGGGAGTCAAGTACCCAGGAGGAGTTGAATAAACGGTTCAAGGAGCTTCCACAAATGAAACGAAACGCCACGTAGAATGTGGTGGCACTGGTGATTCCTGAATCTGCTGCTCGGCCGTTGTATGGTTCGTCATCTTGTTAGTCATATGCACATTGGTTTCTAGCAGAGCTGACATATGTTGCCGGTCTCTAGATCAATGGCTTAATCCTAATCGCCCCCGTAAGCGTCGGGATTTAAGCGTTAGAATAGCTGTTTGTTGAACGAGGGAGTCTCACATGTGGGTCCTTCCTCCGTGGGATGCTACTATAGTCTTCACTTAATTAGTGAAGAATCGATTGTTACAAATGGCTTAACCCTCTGATGGAACATAATTTGTCAGATCTCTTTCTTTTTGTTTTTGCTTTTCGCTACATAGACACCACACGAGGAAGGTGTTCTAGCAATGAGATGCTGCATTAGTTGTGTCCTGGTGGTTCAAGTTACCGTCTATGCAAAGTAGGTGCCGCTCTCATTTACCATCGCAGGAAGAGGATGAACCGTCAGACTTGACCGCGATCCTTACTGTATTCTCGATGAACAGCTCTTATGTCACAGTGCAAACTCCACTGGGAGTATCGTTCATCCATTCGATTCATCGAGTGGTAGGCCACAAAGTCAGTTTCAGGGGGGAGCATCGACTGGAGTCAGGTTTAGTCCATCCTTGGCTTGGTGGTTTCCTCTTGACTCATGCACAAACGGACTCGGATTCCTGGATAGATCGGCTGCAGACTGCTTTGCGTTCCGACTGTCTCCAGAATCGCTAGGATGCCTCAAGATCGAGCTTCTCGCCACTGGCGGTTGTGGACTTCGTGCCTTGTGCGAAGGATAATCTACCTCTATGTGTTTGTAAGGGAACGGGATCTGCGGCGGGGCCAAAAACGTATTCTCATTCTCGCACAATCTGATGCCTTGTCATTTGTTGTGTTCTGGAGCGGATGGAAAGAAACAATGCTTACGCGGTGGCTGCAGCTTCGCATGAAGCGTGGGGAGGACGTGTCATGGTAAGGACTAGAACATCCAATAAACAGGGCTGCTGGGACGGGCTAGGAAATTGGATGGCTCCAGGTGACACCTCATACCCTCGGGACTGGCTCCACTCTTAGGGGTAAATTACTATCAGAGTAACATTGCAGTGGAGTGCCGATCGATTTGCGTATGCTCCGGCTAGCTCGAGTACTGAAATGGTTGTCCCCCTGTTGACCGTCAGCGGTGATGGTGGATCCATTTTGTTCTCAGCAAAATCTCAAGCTGCCAGCACTGCGTTCGTATGCTCGCTGTACCTTGCAGCCTTCAAGCTTAGGCTCTCTAAATACTGAGTGCAGATCAGAAAGCCGGTCGGAGATAGATGTTGACTGCAATTTCGCCAGGATGACAGTGACGCACGAAAAGTCGCTATTAATCCTAGTCCATTGGCTGGAGGATTTCCCCTTACGGAGGGGATCGGACAACCCGTGATAAGGAGATGGTTGGATCAAGGCTCTTGCACAGATAGCGTGTGAGAGTTGCCTTTTTGGAAATTCTCGCTTCTTTCAATACGAATCGGGCACGGACAAATACGGTGAGAGGCGTGGTGAACGATAGGGTGAGGGTTGATGGGCTCAACCGTGTTCGGGCACGTCTGGATTTTCACCACAAAGACGATTGCAAGGTCTAGAGGAAGCGAAAAGCAACCCCGTCCAGTCGACTCAAGGATGGCGGAGTCTCTATTGTGGCAAATCGTTCACTAAACACTGGAGATTGATTACTCAGGATCCCGGAAACGTGACAACAACGAAGTGAAAGTTATCCATAACGATTGATGGCTTCTCCAAGTAAGACTCTGATACTTACATAAGAGGTCTGAATCAGCACGGTCTGGACAAGCAGCTCTCTCTTTCGCGGCCCCGATTGATATTACGTCTTCCTCAGCTGGTTTTGCACTGGCTTCCAGCTCGCCGGTGGCTTATACACCAGGATTGAAGACATATGGAAGCCGGATGATTCGAGTTTGAAGCGATTATTCCAGCCAACTCTGCTGGCGGCCTTCCTATGATATGGTATTTATCCTCCCACAATGACCTGACCTTGTTAGTCTTGGTGGACATACCTTATGACTAATGTTGAAGAGTAATCTTTGTGATCGCACGCTCGACGTTCTCGGAAAGTGTACTCACACCAGACATATGTACAAGCCACATAACCAGTGAGCATGGGCGACCAGGTTGCAGCGGCAGAAAACCGGACGTATCAACCGGGCAAGTTTACCTACTGGCTTTGCAACGTGATTCTAATAGGAACATACCTAAAGGCTGGACGAAATCGAACCCACCGATGTACGAAGATTCCGTGGCTATAGGAGCCATGATAAATGCTAGGAACGTGGCGTACGCGATGGATCCACTGGGACTTTCTGGAACATGGAAGGGTAGATTCTGTCTGTGAATTAGACTGGCACCTGAAACTTCGGATAATTGTGACGTCTGGAATTTCCAATTAGTTGGCTACAAGGGTTTTGTGTGCTGAATTGTCGGTTAACATCAGACATTGCAACTATTTCCCAGTCATTTTTCTCTAAGAGAAAGGATTGCAATGACGACTCTGCAGTGTAGCAACATGGATAGAAAGAAACGGGACATATGCTTGCTTTCACTAGGTATCCATACTATCATCAGGCCCAAGAACAGCGATAGCCTCATTGCAAATCTAACGTTCAGTCACAGATGGCGGGGGTATTCGAGGTTTATCTGAGTTAATCATTATCGAGGAACTCATGGAGCGCAACTAATGGAGAGAAAAACTCCCAAAGGCTCCGGTACCTGCTGCACACTTTGATTTGATCGGCGGGACAGATACTGGAGGGTACGAGTATACATAATTTACGAGCTGCGTGTTCAAATGTCCTATTACTAATTATTCAGTCTCATCGCCATACTTCTCGGGCGATTGGGGCTTTCAGCGGCCGAAGCTATTCAGGCATTTGAGAACCTCGCCGGAGGAGTCTTCTCTCAGAAGAAATGGAATTGGAAAGATGACATGTTCAAGGCCACAAAGCTCGAGAAAGCGGTCAAAAGTGTTGTGGAGTCGAGTCTTGGTCAGGGCCGTGCGGATGCACTAATGTATGAAGAATGGCTCTCAAATGGCTGCCCGGCGTAAGTCAATCTACCCTTGATAGGGTCACGCCGCTATGTGAACTACTTCCTCCAACAGACCTTGATATCTTCAGTTTTGCATGCGCTCTTCGAGTATCAGATACCATACATCTCGCAAACCCAACCCTGTTCCGTACTTATGATGTGTCCCAGAACCAAGGCGATAATTGTGCCATATAGGAAGCCGCCCGGGCAACGTCAGCCATACCAAACCTCTTTAAAAGTATACATATAGGACATGCTTCCTCCAGAGGTGAATATTTGGGCACAGGACATGGCTAAAATAGTCCAGTCAGCAGTCACTGCTGAAGCGGCACAGGTATTTGGAGAAAACGCACAAGTTGCTTGCATTGGAAGCATAGGAACTGGTCACAGTGCAAGCGCAGGACACGTTGGATCGGACGCTTCCCGGAAGCGGCTTCCATACATTCTTACGAAGAATATTGAAAGAATGGCTGCAGATTCCGAGAAAGCGGCTGTTGAGATGAACGAGAGATACAGAAATGTGCCTGGGATATATCATCGACTGGATGTTAACCGAGGATTACAATCCTTTTCACTCGATGAATGGAAACGACTAGGCGAAGTACGGGGGCATACTCAGGATTACATGAGATTGGATAACATTAATCAGCGCATTAATGAGGTGGTCAACGCATTAACCGGCTCCTCTTCTTATCAGACCTATAAAGCCGGACAGCTGTGTGGTCACTAGTGGTCGGCCATATAGATGATTGTTGTGACTTATTTCGGCCAGCTAAACCTATTTAACCCACGACTGATAAGGTTCTATTAACCCACGTGCCCCAGGAAAAGGGTCTCCTCGCAGGCAATGATCGTTGTATTGAACGCAACGGACAGCCTCGAAAACGCACAGATCGTCAAAAGGATATCATGAAGTTGAGGGGATCATTCTGGTGATGAAGCCACCGTCTCTTTGGTCCAAGACACTCTACCAAACCGACAGCAGCCGTCGCTAATCATTTCCGATGACTATGGTATACTCAAAGCCTTTCAGAACAAGACAGCCGCGATCATGTTCCAGCCAGGAATAAGAAGTATATACTCTTCTCTACCAGACATGCTGATTCAGCACAACCAGGGGCAGTAGAGACGGATAAAGGGTAAAAGAAGAATTTATAAGCCTTGGCTGGCTTCTTCAATATTAAAGATCATTCCTGAAAGATACTTCCAAACTCACTGTGATCTAAAAAATCTCGAGTGCAGGGGCATATTCATCATAAAGAGGGCATAGGGCGGTCAAGAGTTACGATATGTACCCTTTCCACTTTCCCTACTGAGGCCAGGACAGGATGTGCTTTCAAGTTGGATAGAAAGACACAGGGTATGTTCGACTAGACGAGGCTCACTCGAAGAATGGCAAGTTGCAGCAGATCGAATCGAAATGGGACGCATATGATGAAGCTATGATTCCAATCAGAAGATCTGGTATCTACTTTGGAACCCATAGCTCGAAACTGTTTTTAATATCCAGATATTCTATACGTTCCGTATGTACATAATGCTTCATTTGCCCTTCGCCACGTACACCTGGTCGCTTCCAAGAAGAACTCACCCACCCAGACTACCCTCACCACCACTCACTCGGCCCCCTTCACACACTCCCTCAACCCCTCCGCCCACTCCCACGGCCTCCCCTCCTCCCCCGCCACGCTATTAAAATACTCCCACCCCATCACCCCCCCAAAACCCGGATACCACTCCCTCAACCCCACCACCGCCCTCTTCAACTCCTCAAACCCAACCCACCCCTGCCCATTCCCCGGATTCGTCAGCACCCCAACCACCACCTTCTCCGCCCTCCACCCCCTCTCCAGAATAGCATGATACTGCCCCAACTCCCCCCAATTATTGTAAAACTGCGTATGATAGCACTCGATACTGCCCCCCCGCATCACCTCCAGCGCCTCATAGTCGAACCCCGACAGATGCGGCAGCCCCAGCAAGGCCGTCGCCACAGGCGCCAGCGTGACGAGGAACCCGGCGCCGAAATCGCCCTTCAGCCGGTCGATCAACCGCATCATCCCCGCCAGCGACATCTCCTCCTCGACGTCCAGGTCCAGCCCGTCGAACCTCCTCTCCCGGACCAGATCCCGCAGCGGAGCATAAAACGCCTCAAACACCTCGTCGCTGCCGTCCAAGCGCGTGAAACTGCCCGGGGCGGCCCCGCCCAGCATGCCGAGCACTTTGACGCCAATGTCCTGGAAGATGGCGAGCTCGGCCCATAGCGGGTCGTTTTTGGGGTGCGCGGGCGGGTCGTCGTTGAGGGTGATGTCGCCGGGGCGGGCGTTGAGGTGGATGGCGGCGATGATGAGGTGGGTGGGGCCGATGTGGGAGGTCGCTTCGGTGAGGAGCGGGAGGAGGGAGATGTAGGTGCCGTGGTGGTAGTGGGTTTGGTGGTAGCAGACTATGCGGGGGGGTTGGGGTGTGGGCGGGGGCGGGGGCGGGGGTGGGGGTGGGATTAGGGGAGGCATGGGGTGGGGAGGTGCCTTGGCTGAGCTAGGGATTGGGATGCTGGATTGGGTGGTTTTAGCGATAAGGCTAGTAGCCCTAACAGTCCTTTCCGGTGTTTATTTGAATTTGGTTAGAGCTATCTATGCTGCTTTAATATGAAGATGCGGTGCGTAGGTATAGATCTTCTTTGATTTTACAGTAACCACTCAAAGACCATTGAGGTTTGACCGATAAGTAAATTATCCCATAACGAAACTTAGATCAACCATTCTCAATGACTGTAGACTTCAGCAATCTCTACGTCTTCCAAGCCATCACCCTTTGAGCCCATGTATCACAACATATAACCACTGAATGCGTATTCCTACTAATGGTAGACTTCGTTCGCTTTGAGCTACATCAAAGCTCTCTTGTTATGTCCACTGTGCGTTGTGCTGATAACTGTTCTTCGAATCAGCATAGAAATGGATATGAAGAGTTATTGCCAGAATGTTCAAGGTATGTCGAGGCCAGGCTAAGCAGACTTGAGTACCGGCAGGACTTGAAAGTCAGTAAATGACAACCAGCCAGAATCGTTACAGACCGCATATCAGAAGAAACACCACTCTTGTCAACTCGTTGCAAGCAATCATAGATCTCGGTTCAACATACCCACACGATGATTCCGTCCTATTGACAGGTTGAAAGAACATACTTTGACTTGAGCTGATCTGTAAAGGATGTACGACTAGGAGGATTGGAAGAAAGAACGTTCAAATGGGATCTTGACACTAATCTACCGATTAGTCTTGCAGTGATGGCCTACTTGGCTATCGCTTGTTTTTTTATTGATTTTTGTTCCACTTGCGGAGGTCCCTATGGAGTGAGCAGTTGTAAGCAAGGCATACATCCAGCACATATCTCTGTCTTGTTGCTACAGGAGCAGAAGGGGCCATTGATGATATGAAAACGTCAAGACTTGGCTTTAGAGGTCCTTTAACAACAGGAAAGCTTCAAGGTTGTGATGCCGATCCCCTGTAGACAGCTATGGGGCTCTCTTTTGATTGTAATCCGAAGGGTGGACATATAATGTGTCCTCGTCCATTTATTGGTCTCTTCATGCTCTTCATCTGGCTACCAAGGATTCCTGGAGATAACTGAGAAGTATACGGCTTGAGAGAAGGAGGTCGACGAAGTGTCATGATATCGCACTAACGTCAATAGGCAATCCCAAGGCCCCTTGTGATGCTTTGCGTTCTAGCTCCATTTTCCCTCTGCACCATGGAGGGTCAGCACGCACCGCAATAGGTTCGGGTTCGTCACAGTAAGGTAGGTAGAGGCACAACCTGCTTCTGCGGTCTGCCAAAAGATGTGCCCTTTGCCGCCCGCAGCGTGGCGCCACCCCTCATACCTCAAAGCCTCACCACCTACTGCCCGACCGACCTCCCAAGGCTTGCGCTGGCTGACCTCTCATGTCCATCAAAAGGCGTAAATAGCGATAGCTATGGTAATTTGTTGGATCACAGGTTCTGTAGAGTAGTCTTCACGCGTAGAACGTGGTGCTTGAGGTACAATGAACTGTAGTGCTTGTGATTTGTCTGATCTGTCGTGGGAACTTGGAAATTGCATTGGCGGAATCAAGGTGTGGCTGACGGACATCGCGACTCCAGTATTGGCAACCTCCACTGTTTGCTCCCCAAGCCTAATCATCCACCCTCCACCTCTGACAATCATCTGCTTGTCGCACAACGTCGCCAGCAATCAAGGCTGGCATCTCTTCGTCAAAAGGCTGCGCAAAGTCCCTCATTCTCCTCTCGCTACGGTCGCATAACGTTCCGCAAGCAAGACGCCCGCACACACTATTGACGCTTCAACTCGACAGCTCAACGAGATAGCAGGAATCACTCGGGTATATATGAAAAGGGAAAAGACTCGAAAGCAGTCCCTCTGTCCGTCCAGGCGTGAAGCCGGTTATCGCTGGAAAGAGCTTGGGGTACGGCGAAATCCCGACAGTGGAACCAGGAGTCACACAATCGCGTTATCAACGACGGACCGGTGCGACAGGCGTTTCAAGGCCTCAGGGAGGGGTGAGATTAGCCCCACATGAGCGACGACATTGCGCAAGCGCCTAGAGAGGATATTTTACCATCGAGTGCAAATGCCAATGCCAATCCAAATACCCATCCCGCATCTTCCGCAGAGACCTACGGTACGCTCAAACAGAGACAAACACCGAATCTCCGTTCTTCTACTAGGAGATCAAATATGCTGACAGTAAAAGCAGATAATTCCTCTCCCTCGGAAGCCAATCCTATTGTTGCCGGCTCTGCATACAAAAACTCCACCTCAACGATAACACCAGGTCTACCTATCGCAGACGCGCCAGTCAATTACACCAGGGGCTCCACTACATTGATTGGGTCAGTCTCAAACCAGGACACTACATCAGAGGGACGGCTTGGGCCAGGGGTACCAATACGCTCGTCCTCCAATTCCAAGTTGAATCCGTCAACTGCAAACCCAATGAATAGCCAAACCGCTGATGATCAGGTTCAATACCCTCAGTCTGGGTCCACAGGGAGTATCAAGGCGAATAAAAGAAGTGGCAGCATTGCGAGTAGCAAGCGATCAAGAAACGAGAGGGTGGTTGCGCCGATCGCTGGCGGTGAGGAAAAACCGGGATTGGAAAGTCCGGAACCTGTACCTGCTGCAACAAAATCGAAGAAGCGAGGCGTATCGAAATTCATCTCCTTCTTGAATTGTTGCAGTGCGCCAGACAATGCAAATCCGGTTGAACTCGAAGACCAGGCTGTTCCAGTAAAAAAGTCAAAACCGTTACAGGCAAATCAGGGTAGGCAAGCGACGCCGGCAACCAAAGCGAACGCCAGCGCAGCGGAATCTAGTACTGGGGAATCTAAAGAAGGTGCCCCAGAGAACATTGGAGGCCCGCCCTACTCAGAGCTAACTGCGGCGGCAAAGCCAACGATGTCGAACCAAAACGCGGGAGATTCTGTATTAACAGAAAAGCCAGCTATACCCGATGAGGCAGAGCCGGTGCTTAGAGAGAATGAGAATCTACCAAGCGGAACCCGAAACCAGCCTCTACCCCCTTTGCCAATCCCTAGCAATCCCAGTGTAGAAGAGGAAACTTTGCAGCCGGACTTGACTACAACCTCGGGTGTCATTGCCTCGGCAGAGCCATCCACCTCGCCAACAGACGAACAGAATTTATCAGAGCTGACCCCGGCGATCGATGACAGGACACCTCAACAGACGAAGAGAGATAGTGACGTACAAATGGTGGATGCCCCTCCCATTGCGCCTGTCCCAGAGGAGACTGCGAGCAGTCCACCAACTAGAGATGCCACGCAGACGCAACTAAATTTACCGCCTCCTCCACCAAGAGGGAGTCAAGATCGACCGGCGGCTGGCGTAAGTCGGACAGCTTCGACCGGGGTTACACCGAATGAAAATCAAAAGTGGCTACTTCCTCCGATACAACCTCGATTCAGGGGTAAGAAGTGCCTCGTTCTCGATCTTGATGAGACCCTTGTCCATAGCAGCTTCAAAGTTCGTTTCCGAGACTCAATGAATCATGCTATAAGCTAATCGTATTCAGATACTTCACCAAGCCGACTTCACGATACCGGTCGAGATTGAGGGTCAATACCACAACGTATATGTGATCAAAAGACCAGGCGTTGACCAATTCATGAAGCGTGTAGGCGAGCTGTATGAAGTCGTAGTATTTACGGCTTCCGTGTCAAAAGTAAGATCCCTGTTAGCCCAATCTCTTGCTCATCTAACATCTATTAGTACGGTGATCCACTACTAGATCAACTTGACATTCATGGCGTCGTGCATCATCGATTATTCCGGGAAAGCTGCTACAACCACCAAGGCAACTACGTGAAGGATCTCTCACGAGTAGGCCGCGATCTGCGAGAGACAATCATCATCGACAATTCTCCGACTTCATATATTTTCCATCCGCAACACGCCGTGCCAATCAGTAGCTGGTTTTCCGACGCACACGACAACGAACTTTTGGACCTTATCCCCGTCCTGGAAGACCTCGCGGGTTCCCAAGTCCGCGACGTCAGCATGGTACTCGATGTAGCGTTATAGCCTGGCCTCGAAGTCCTCATATCCGATCGACGCATCAACATCATCAGCGAGCGGCGTTCTCGATAAACTCGGTAATAGATTGTGCCGTGTAAATTTTGTAATAAGATTAATTTTTTCTTTCACCGCACCACCGGGTCTGATATCTTCATCGCCCGGGATCATTATTGCGTGGAGCATAGTGTCGAGCAGAAGACCTGACAATTTGTAAAAAGAGAGAAAGGGGCAAGATATCAAAAGACCATTGGGACGCGCTTTTTGGGATACCTTTCTGGTTCTTCGTCGGCCCTCGGTTGGGCGCTTTTACTGTTATTGCCTCCCCTCATCGTTCGACCAAATAGCTCCCCGCGAGCAATTTTCTTTTGTTGCATTCCTGGCGGCGTAGAGTGCCGATACTCATTTCTAGCGGGCTGGCTCTCGTGTATGGTTTTTCTTGGTGACGCCAGCCATTTTTATAGGCATATGGAGAGCTTTGATGCATCAAGTAAAAGCTGGAATCATATCTATAGCTAAGTAGTACTTTGGTCGCCGAAAGGCTCCGCCACCTATGAGCCCTATTCCATTGCAGTTACGCACTAGAGCTTGTGACGTAGGTCTCGTGCTCCTCCAACGCCCGTGAACTGCATAAGGTAAGGTATGCAAGAAAATGGGATAAATATGGAAATGTTCCTTCAGAGCAATGCGTTGTTCGGTCATTGGTGGAAGCACGAGTACACTTGAATAGGGCTTGTTGTACTCCAAGTTGCCCTTGATAACCTCAGTGATGACATACATATCACGTGGTAAACAAGCCCCTAAGCTTTTTGGCACATGAGAACGACGGCGGAACCCGGTTCCGCCCGGTTGCCATATCGCATATTCGACAATTCTGCTTGACTTTCCGAGCACCATGATTACTAGGCTGCTGCATAGGGATTGATTGCTACTCACAAGATAGCTTATTTAGGCAGTCGACAAGGTCGTTTATCTCATACCTATAACGTGATGGACCCCCCCAACGCCCCTTCCCCCACTAATGGCTCGTCTCTGCGAGACAGCAAGGGTTGGGATGGTAAGCTACGTTTGGATAAAAAAGCGGTCATCACGAACGCCGAAGTGTTCTCAGATCCCGAATACTCAGATGAAGATGCGCTGCCGCTAGAGCAGATAAGTGCAGACGAAGGTAAGTTCAGCTTGGCAGTCTCATTAGGTTCGCTAATTTCTTGCCGCGGCAGATCTGCTCGAAGACTATGAGCTAGATACTGATGTATGCTGTGCTGGCGGGACTTGCTTACTGAAGAGTGTACTGATAGATGCGTGCTAGGACATCGATCTCGTCCATTGCCGAATATCCTCTATACCTGCCCTACGTCTTGAACGCTTCGCTCAAGTTCAGGTACCCAATCCTGACTAGAGAATATGAAGAGAATGAAAGTTGAAGCTTACAGTAGCTGTTGACAGAAAATATGCCTCCGCCAGAACCAGATATCCCACATCGATGTTCCCAGCAGTCTTGGCTCGTCAATTGAGGACCTGGACCTATACGATAATATTATATCACATATCAAGGGCTTGGACAGCCTCATACGCCTCACATGCTTAGATCTCAGCTTCAACAAAATTAAGCACATTAAGAATGTAAACCACCTGAAGGATTTGAAGGATCTCTACTTTGTGCAAAACAGGATACAGAAGATAGAAGGGCTTGATGGGTTAGCCAAGCTGAGGAACCTGGAGCTGGCCGCGAACCGGATAAGAGTATGTTGGTGTATCAATATCAGGGTTTGGATATTGATTGTGCTATAGGAGATGGAAAATCTGGATACTCTGACTGGACTAGAAGAGCTATGGCTGGGCAAGAACAAGATTACCGAAATAAAGGTAAGGAGGACTGGTTTTATTTGAGACTTGTTGCTGATAGTCCAGAAGAACATGTCATCTCTCCTCAACCTCAAGATTCTGTCTATACAATCAAATCGCCTGACTCGAATTTCGGGCCTTTCCGATCTATCTAACCTCGAAGAACTCTACATTTCCCATAACGCTCTTCCGGAAATCTCTGGCCTCCATAGCAACTCTAAACTCCGCGTCCTCGACATATCGAACAACCTAATCTCTCATCTGACCAATCTTAAGCCACTTACAAATCTCGAGGAAGTATGGGCTTCATCAAATCAAATCTCTTCGTTTGAGGAAGTAGAGAAAGAGCTAGCGGACAAGAAGGAGCTGAGTACGGTTTACTTTGAAGGGAATCCATTGCAGACCAGGAGTCCAGCCTTGTACAGGAACAAAGTTCATTTGGCATTACCGCAGATTAAACAGATTGACGCGAGTATGCTGCAATCCCCGCCCTTGCCACATGCCTCGCGTATGGCTACAAGCTGACTCCTCTGCAGCTTATGTACGAGTATCCTGATGGAGCTTCAAGACGGTTCATAGTACGTCTCTAGAAATAATGGCGTCGGTAGCTGAGCTCGCTGAATCATAACACTCTCCTGGCCCAATCGGAATTTATACAGGTGGAAAGCAGCAGCGATGCATGACTGTGATGTTTTGTCTCTTCGTGTGTTTGGGCCATAAGATAATTTTCTGAATAATGCCACATCAATGATGCATTTTAAGTGCCCCTGGATCCAATGCCGGACCTATTTCCTACATTGGGTTTATCCATTGATGATTCAGCCGCCGAATCTCCCGCAAGAGATTGCCGATATTCCCCGTACCCCCATGACAGTATTTAGCCTCAGATGCACTGTTTACGGAAAGTACCTACATTATGTCATCGTGGGGGTTTGGCGGGGCAAAACACAAAACACAAATCACAAAACACAACAACTGATCTCTTTCCGATGAGAAATCTTCCAGTGAACATAGTCAAGCCTTTTCTTCGGTTGGTGTTGGACTGTTCATTCTAGAGCATAAAGGAGCAGTTGTATTAACGCCAATAGCACCTCTCCAGTTTTTACTCGTCGATCTTCAATTGTATATAAGAACTTTACATTTCCCATTCGAATCCAGCCAGGAACTACAAGAGCATACGCCAGCATGACTACCCCAAGCGTCAAGTTGAACAGCGGCCACCAGATGCCAATGGTGGGCTTTGGGTATGTTGAGCGGAAAAACTGGGCTTCAATTCTACACTGACATTTGATAGGCTATGGAAAGTCAACAACGACACATGTGCCGACCTAGTCTACAATGCAATCAAGTCAGGCTACCGTCTATTTGACGGCGCGTGCGGTACGTGGAGTCTTTACCGATTGTCCATCGCCCAATGATCGCTGATTTCTCCAGACTACGGCAATGAGGTCGAGTCCGGCCAAGGTGTTGCCCGTGCGATCAAAGAGGGCATCGTAAAGCGCGAAGACCTCTTCCTCGTCTCCAAACTTTGGAACTCCTTCCACGACGGCGACAAAGTCGAGCCCATCTGCAAAAAGCAACTCAAAGACTGGGGCCTCGAATACTTCGACCTCTACATCGTCCACTTCCCCATCTCCCTCAAATACGTCGACCCCTCGGAGCGGTACCCCCCGGGCTTCACCTATGACGGCAAAAACGTCGTTCCTGGAAAGGCTAGCATCCAAGAGACATGGACCGCGATGGAAGAAGTCCAGAAGAAAGGTCTGGCCAAGAGCATCGGCATCAGCAACTTCAACGGCCAGCTCATCATGGATCTTCTCCGCTACGCCAAAATCCGCCCTGCAACCCTGCAGATCGAGCATCACCCCTACCTTACCCAAGAAGGCCTCCTACGCCTCGCCCAAAGCGAGGGACTCGCCATTACTGCATACTCGTCCTTCGGCCCGCAATCGTTCCTGGAACTCGACATGCAAAAGGCCAACGATACGCCTCTGTTGTTCGACAACCCTACCATCAAGTCCATTGCGGAAAAGCACGGCAAGACGCCCGCGCAGGTGCTACTGAGATGGGCGACGCAGCGAGACGTGGCCGTTATCCCGAAGAGCAACAACCAGGCGCGGCTGAAGCAGAACCTAGAGGTTACGGGGTTCGACTTGGAGAAGGAGGAATTGGAGCAGATTTCAGGGTTGAATAAGGGACTGAGGTTTAATGATCCGTTGAATGTGAGTTTTCCTTCAATCCTTCTCTTCCATTGCAGTTTTCGCTTTGCCGCTCTTTGATTGAGTGTCTGCTAATAGGATATGGGAATTAGTACGGCGTCAACCAACCCATCTTCGTATAAGACCGTTTCTCAAACTGTTCTGGATAGGAAGACCTAGCTAGCCATATTTGCATCGTACATATCAAAAGCCATACACCCAAACCCAGCTCTTTCCACGCATGCACATCCGCCTTGACTAAACTACAACCCGCTCCCCTCCATACATCCACAATCCCCCTAACATATGTATAACCAACCCCCAACGAAACCCCCCATTCAATCCCCTCCCTACCTACCTACCAAGCCCCGACCGCCCATCACACGAACACCCCAACTCAGCCCGACCTCACCGCATCCTGAACATCCTCGAAACAACAACACCCACCCACTTCCACTACCACTACCTCCCCACTCCGCACCCCCACACTTCCATACCTTCCCTCTCCACTCATAACCCCCCCCACTCCCCTACTACATACCTCAGCAGTACTCGTACCCCCCTCCCCCCCATCCCCCCCCTCCCACCCATCCCCCCCATTCCATTCCACCCCCCCGCATCATCTCCCATCAAATCCCACTCGCGCACTGCGCCTCCCCAGGTTTTCCGCGCTAGGGTTCTCCATCACCACCACCAGCACCAACTACGCTGCCGTGAACGAATGGAATAGGATTTAATCCCGTTGTCGACCATGTTTTTGTTTTTAAACGGAGATCCGTTGGGGTGGTTTCGGAGTCTTGATGGGATTTGGGGAAGAGGATTTCGATAGGAAGGAGGTGGCGTTGAGGGATTGAGTAGATCTAGAGGGAGAGGGAGAGGGAGAAAGAGGGACTTTGGTATATCATTTCCATGAGAAAGAAAATATTATACAGATTCTTACAGACCCACCTCGTCCCTTCTCCAACATTCCCGTTTGCTGCATGTCCACCCAATCACCTACTAAAACCCCATCAAGACTGTCTCCAGTATCCGCGCACAGCAGGCATTGGATACTGAAAACAACGCTCTTGAAATGACACACTCTGCTCTCCACTTTCCCCTCTCCCCAACAGCTATCACCTATGAAGCAAATTTCCTCGTAACCTTTGCGATAACTATCGTACATAGATCCCGTTAGCTACGTCCATTTACGCATTCCATTCCATCCGTCTCGAGAGTGTAGGAGAGAACATGGAAGGAGAAGGGAGAAGGGAAAAGACTCACTGTGCAACGCCACAACGCTGAAGATGAACCCAAGACTCAGCACAAGCACGACCACAGGGTCAACCTTCAGACCGGGCGATTCGTCGGTGTAGAGGCCTGGTTGAGGGGGGGGTGAAGGTTAGCGAGTGGTATAAAGAGAGGTGCTTTCTGCCATTATGTGTTTGTAAGGTCTTGGAAGTTGGGGTCCCCTTTTCCGCTCCTCTCCTCGAAGCTGTTTCAAAGCCCCGTAGAATCCTCCTAATCATCCATTCAACCTTCCCCCCAGCAACTTCGCAACCGCTCACGCAAAACCTCCCCACCACCTCAACCCCTTCCCGAGATCACAAGAAACTCAAATACATACGCAACATCGTACTACTGCTCCCCCCGGCGCCCGCCGCTCTCGTCGACGTCGGCCGCGCATTTGCAACTTTATCTGCGCGGTCAGCGGCTGCTTTTCGTCGAATGACTGTTTTTGCGCCACCGGGAGGACTGGAGGGGCGGGCTGTGGTGCCGGCGGAAGGGGAGATGGGAGGGGAGGACGGGGGTGGGGAGCTCTGGGAGGGTGGTTAGCGGAGAGCATGGGGAGATTTTAAGGACTAGGAGGAGTAGACGGGGAGGAGGGAATAATGAAGCGGTCCAGGAGCGAGGAGAAGCTTGAGAAGGGTTGCGAAGTGGTTCTCAATGGATAATCGCGAAACCGGAATGGGAGAGGCAAACGTACCATTGCGATTGAAAGAGCGTAACAGTATCGGGGAGAAGGTTCTCAGACTCCGTGGAACGTTGTTACTGTTGAAAGGAAGGTAGTTGAAGCCAGGTGTGATTTTGCTGGTTGCTCAAAGGACACGCTCGACAATTTTGGCGATGAGTTGCGGCAACGCTAGTTGAGCCTTACAAGGCTGAACTCTGGGGTTTTGGGCCATCAGGGGACAAAAGTCATAGAACAGTAAGCGGCAAGCATCTGCGGTCAAGGCTTCCCTATCAATCCCAAAAACAGCATTATCTTAATTCATATCCTATGAGCTTACAGTTAATTTTATCTGGATAGCTGTTTGCGTCGTCTGAACATGGATAGATAAATCAGTAATGGATAGGTTGATTGTGTAGAAGGCAGATATATATATAGGGCCGAAATTTATGACTTTTGTGCCCCCACTGATGGGCTGGCACGTGATGGAATAATTGTAGGAAATTGAGGATTCCAAGACTCGAACGGTATTGTTCTTACGAAGGATTGGCTGACTGGGGTTTGCCAGATCGGGATAAGCATATCTTTTTGTGTCACAGCGTTTACTGCCATCTGCCTGCAATAAGACACTTTGGAAAGGTAAGGTAGCTTTTGGTAGCTTTTGGCATCAAGCGGGTAGTCTTTTCTGCTGCAAGCCACATAATCCTTGCCGTCTCCTAAATAGATCTAGACACAGCGGAGGTCTCCCCTGTCCCAAACCACAACCCTGCCACATATCAAGTCAAACTTAAGCAAAGGTCGAGGGTCGGTTGGCGGAGAAGATTTTCTTCGAGGTAGTCTTGGCAACGCGATGAGGAAGAGGGAATTTGAGGTCTTTGGTAAGAAGTTGCTTGATGTAGGGACGCTTGACGTCGTCTGTTTTTTCGATTTCGACAACTTTGAGGATCTGCAAAATCAATCTGTTAGCGGTTGTACGCCCCCGAAACGGGTAATTCGTATGCCTACATGAATTGACCTGAAACGAGCTCGATGTCTTGCCGCCATGTCCTGATAAAGAGCCTCTACCGCTTCCGTCCTTGACATCTCTCGGTACTCTTTGTACATGTTGTGGGTTCCAGATCTTGAGTCGTAGCGAATCCAGATACCAAAGTTCTTAACCTTTTGTGGGCGCTTCTCGTGTATCTGATCATTGCAACATCCGTCAGCATTTTCCCAAATCGAAATACGGATGCTCCTCTCTTCCATGATGGAACTCTTAGTTGTGGCAACGTACCACGTTCAGGCTGACAATCTCTCCGTTTGCCTTCTTGACCTTTCGTAGCTTCATCAAAAAGTACCAGAATCTTGACTTAGCGACAACGGTGTTGGGTGCGAATATGCGCATGCGGTAAAGCTTGGGTGTGGGATTGGTCTCTGTTGGCAGATGACGGCCAATCACCTGATATTCAATGAGGCGCCCTGGAGAAACTATCATCAGCATTTGAGCCTGACCCAATTTATGTTCCGTTAACGCCCTATCCGTTCAAAAACGCAAGTTCTGCCGGTTCTGAGAATTTTATCCAGTCCTCTCTTTACGTGGTCCACAGGGCAACACGCCCTGCGTAGCGTTTCAGAGAGAGGTCTTCTAGAACTGCTATGTCCTTTTTCTGATTTCCATAGCAGCAGAAAGCTGGAGGCAGTTTTTGTTCCGAGGACTGGGACTAGGAAGCGACGTTCCTTACACCAACACGAGGACGAGACGAGAGATCGCTAATTGCTTACCCATCTGGAGGAGTCAGTATTGGCCGTTCATAAGGATATCCCTAGACTTACAGTTGCGTTTGCTGGTGGTCAACTTCCGATCGCACAATTGTCGATTGATGGTTATTTTGGCATTGTGGTAGGGTTTGGTGGCCCTCACAAATAAGCGACGCACTAGAGACTTTAGCGTTATCTCTGAGCAAAATATTGTCAACACCATTCCAGCTTTCAATCTTATCGCCTTGATAAAAACGTACCTTTCTACGCTTTGTAATATGTCTATACTTTTTTACAGCTAACATATGTCGTTAACCAGCACGAAGTAGGGAAACCAGTGAGATGGACACACTTTTCCAAGACTTCAAGCAAGCCCAAGCCGTTGGATCGGGCCCTTTACTCGCAACAACAATCACTCCAATTGCGCCATCAGTTGATCCGAATCGCCTACGTAAGTTATATGATGACAGCAACTCGTTTTCTATTGCCAGTGATATAAGATACGGCCTCCTAGATCATAAGCAAACCGATCTCAGGTTCTCAAAGGCAGAAGGAACTGCCTGGGTAGACGTGTACGTGGCATACTGGAAAGCATTGGGAGCAATTTTTGACGCAGAAAATGGTGGACCCGACTTTGATTGGACGAAGGCGTATGACGCATGGAAAGAGGTAGCAAACGCTCTGATAAGAGGGTACAGCTCGGCTGGGTTTGGAGCTTGGACTATGCCGTGTCTTTATGTGGCAGGGAAATACCTGCGCATCTTCGCTACCAAGGCGGATGATGGTATTAAAGAAGGTGGAAGTAACGGCAATGCTACATTTGAGGATGATATTGTAGGGCAGAGTGGAGGACATGAGAAATTGGAGGATGCAGCGAGGGTTCTGAATCGGATGTTTACTCTGTGTATTAGTGATAGGTATGTAGATGTAGAATCAAAAGACCGTTCTGTTATTATCTTCACGAGTGCTTGACTAAGGGTCAACTAGGGCACCACTTGAAGAGTCAAGAAAATGGGGCCTCTACTACATCACCAATCTTTTATTCAAGACGTACTTTAAGGTATGTCTTGAATCGCGAAATTTCATCGAAGACAGTACTAAGAGCATTGTTTTAGCTCAACTCGATTAGCTTGTCCAAGAACATCATTCGAGCACTTGACGCTTCGAGGGTGGATATGCCTCCTTTGGACGGGTTCCCCAAATCCCATATCGTCACCTTCAAGTACTATGTCGGCGTCACTCTCTTTCTTGAAGAAAGCTACGCTCTGGTACGCATGCTCCCGTTTGTCTTAACAGCCATCTCCACTTGCTAGTTTCTATACTTTTTCTGCGAATACTGACATGGAAATAGGCACAAGAAACCCTCACCGCGGCCTACTTGATGTGTCACAGATCCTCAACTCGTAATAAAGAGTACTTTTCCCAAGCCCATCTTCCCCTGTTTTCCCCTTTACTGACATATCAACCTTGCAGACTAATCCTGACTTACCTAATCCCCACCCACCTCCTGACCACCCGCCGCCTCCCAACCTCCACCATCCTTAGACCATACCCCCGCCTTCACGCCCTCTTCTACCCCCTCATCATCGCCATACGCGCCGGCAACCTCTCCGCCTTCGACGCCACTCTCAACGCCGGCGAAGATGAATTTGTTAAAAGACGGATTTATCTGACGCTGGAGAGGGGAAGGGATGTGGCGCTGAGGAATTTGCTGAGGAAGGTGTATGTGGTTGGGGGGAAGGAGTCGAGAGTGCCGTTGGGGATGTTTACGGCGGCCGTGAGGGTAGGAGGGAACGAGGAGGGGGTGGAGGGGGTGGAGGGGGATGAGGTCGAGTGTTTGCTTGCGAATATCATATACAAGGTCCGTCTTTTCGTTCTCATCTCTTCCAACCGCTCCGTCCCCTTGCTATCCCGTTACCTGTTCCATCGTCTGCCTAACGGCCATAAGTGCTCAATCATAACTTCCCCTCCACGGATCCCCTCCCCTCGCTCACCCAAACTAACCCGCACACGACATAGAACATGATGAAAGCCTACATCGCCCGCGACCGCGGCCTCGTCGTCTTCAGCAAAAGAGGCGACGCCTTCCCCGGCACCGGCATCTGACCCTTCTCCGTCTCTCTGACACCACACATGCTGGCACGCCATTTACGCTAGACACTGTATCCACCAGTCCCCAGAAAACAACAACCCCTGACCGAGTTGCGCAGGCAGAAAAGAGCCAACCGCCCCCCCTAAGAGTTTGCCTGAACCACAAGGCCCCCAACCACCTCGTCCCAGGCACCCATCCGCTCACCACCCACCCACCCACCCAACTAACCGTCAATCCCACCGCTCTAGCCTCTTATCCACGAAAAAAAAAACCACCGTATACCCGTCCCAACCAATCAGCGCACCACGCCAAGAGCTGCTCTATCTTTTTTTTTTCTTTTCCGCACTACTGTATGTATGTATGTATGTATGTATGTATGCTAACCGACTTAATGTTTCACTTTCACATTACTAGACAGGAAAGTCACAATCCATACCACTGACCGGCTCCATCATCTTTCTCCAACGTAAAACATCACCGCTATACATACATATCACCGCGGAACCCCCTCCCTCTCTCTCTCTCTCTCTCTCCCAACCATAGCACCACCACCATCATCCGCGCCAAAACTGATAATGCCAGGCGAGCGCGATGCGGACGCTGCAGGGTCCACCCCCCCTTCCCCCTTTTCCACTATACTATACTCCCAGCTACTTCCTCTAGGTCCAACCCCCCCCCCCAAAAAAATTATGACTCACCGATTCGATTACTCATCTCCCGTGCTGTGTTTAGGGGATGCCAGCCAGGTAGACTGTTTCTGTGAGTCTTTGCATATATGCATATGTGCGTGCGTGGGATGCGGGCTTGGAATGGAATGGAATGGTGGGGGGTGGGGATGATAGGTACGGAACAGTAAGTGCATGGATGGATAGATGCATGCGTGGGATAAGGTAGCAAGAAAGATAGCGAGCGGGCGGGTTTATACTGCGCAATGAGGGGGGGGCAATGTGACTCTGCGCTTTGCAGGCAGCTAAGGTACTGTAGCTACATACCTTGATAGGCAGCAAGCAGCGAATAGGGCCGGCAGCAGAATCGTACTCGCATTACTCGCATTTTACTATCTAGCAGATAACGGGTCTCACGCTCAAACCTTGCTTGTAGACAATCTGGAACAGCAGAACCCTGTTGATCCGCTTGCTTAGGGATATCTATAGTGATTCCCCGATCTGCACCTGTCGAGAGGGAGTTATTTTATTCCACTCTCATGTCCTGGGGGTCTTATTGCACGCTTTAATCCCTCAGCAGCGCAGCCATTCCGGAACCATCTCCGTGCAACCGGGAGAGAAATACCATCACAAGAAGCTTTTTTCCACCCCCTGAGAAAGATTGCTTTTCATAGAGCTGGGAATGACAGTGTAGAAGATGTGATGTAATATACATGGGTTTTTGTAGAAGTAGTAATAGTAGCAGTAGCAGTAACAGTGACAGGAGGAAGGGGAATAGGAAGGGGAAGCACGCCGGACGCCTGGTATCGAGCCCACAGTAGATGGTAGGTTGTTATATACATGGTAGATGGGTGCAAGGAAAGGTGGAAAGGTAATGAGCCAAGGAGAGGAGGCTGGAGTGGCGTATGCCGCAGGTTGTGGATGGTTGTAGTGGCGAGGGAGTGTGGAGGTTGTCGGCGTATGTGGATGATGACGATGAGGTGTATAAGACGGAGATGGGTGATATTAGCGAGACCTTGGTGGCATGGACTGATAAAGTAGAGAAGTTCAAGGACTGGTGGATAGTGCCGAACGAGTTGTGTTGTGTGCTCGGTGACGTTTCCACTTGGAGGACTCCAGCACCATGGAAGCCAGCAAGGCTAACGAGGCGACTTGGTGACGTTGGTGATATCGTCCTACATCCACGTCAGCAAGTCTGTCGCCTAGTCCTCGATATGAGGGGAAAGGAAAGAGTAACTTACCATATGATTGCACATGGCGACGAAGAGGTCAAAGAACCTACCATCAACGCCGTTAGTTCAACTTTGCTGGGAAGGCATCAGCAATGCAAGAACTCACAACCTCCCACCCCCCTCCATCTCCATTTGCATCGTCCCACTCCGCTTAAACGTCGACCGACTGCGTATAATCAGCGCCAAATAGTGCGCTCGTAGTTTTGAATCGCTGTCTGGCGTATTGGCGTACGCAAACCGTGCACTAGCCAGGATAGTCGAGCATTGAATGCCAGACTGCAAGCCTTGCTTTCTCAAAGCAAGCCGCTTCAGCTCGTCAAGCCCGTACTTTTCCGCCGTGCAATACAGCAGCGTGTCCTTCAGCAGCGCCAATCCCGTGCCCGCATGCACGACCGTACTTTCCACCGCCCCCCTCCCGCCATTGTTGCCCTCGGCGCCCTCGAGCTCCCACGCGTTGCGGCGTTTGTTGTGCAGCAGGCGCGGGTAGTAGTCGCCTTTGTAGAGGTATTCGAGTACGGAGGAGAAGATCTCTGGGAGCTCGTCGGGGAGGTTGATGCGTTTGGAGGCGGATTCGAGGAATTGGCCGCGGCAGATGGCGGCGAAGAAGGGCGAGGAGGAGAGGATGGATTCGTGGGCGGCGAAGAGGCGTTGTTCGGGGCCGACGCAGAGGGTGATTATGGGGGAGGTGAGGGTGCTGTTTTGGAACACAGGTTAGTGAAATCAAGACTTTGCAGAGGGGCTGCTCACCTTCCGGTGGGAGGGCTATTGTCGGGTTTGCGTGGTTTCTCGGTTTTCTTGCTGGCAGTTTGCTCTCGGAAGGATCTCTTGGATTTGCTGGGAGCTGTGGATTTGGTGGCACGGTGCTTCGAGAAGCTCTCATTGTGATGAGAGCGTCGTGCAAACATGGTGGAACTGTCGTGAGCGATGGATTAGTTGCAAGCACGCTGCGAGCGATGGAAAGCAGTAGCATTCAAAGAGCAGGCAACATTGACCGTTACAAATGCAATTGGAATGCCTCAGTACAATCAGGCATCAATCGAGCATCTGGAGCATTCCGGCTGCAGGAAAGAAAAGAAAGAAAGGGAGGGAAGAGCATGATGATATATGCGTCTTGTAGAGTCATTGCGCTAAATTCTCGTAGGCATCCGGGGGAGACGTGACTGTTCGGGGGGTGACAGGGATGCAACGCGTAAAGTGGTACACGAGTCCGACCCGATGTCACATGATGGCTCAACTCGAATCTTCTTTGGGACGGCTAAGTCATTGGCGCACCGGGTTCTGGGGTTTTGTGCAACGTGGGAAGACTGCTAGCAGGCCTGGTAGAGTTGCTATCAGACGGCCGAAAGCAAGATTGTGCTGTAACGCGGTTTCACTTGTGTCAGCTTTGGCACGCCCGAGTCTGCGGGGAACGGTTGCCGGCAAATTTGCTCCAGGGGTTGGGGATTGGCTTTGGCTTTGGCTTTGGCTTTGACCTGCGCAGCTGGACGAGGAGACTTGTCGATGTGGTACGCTGGAACAGTTGATGATGACGGCGAATGCGATGAGAGGCAACCGGAGTCTCAACAATGGATCATTCGTGATCTTGAACAGACGGTGTCGTGAAAGTTTAGAGAAATCTCTTCTAGACTTCAAATTGACTAGGTCGACACCGCGAGAGCTTTTGCATGTGCGAAAAGTGACCGGCAGACTCTCCACATCCTCCACTAGTTCCACGCTATCTCGCTAGTCAGGAACCGGCAATTTCTCGAGATTTGTCTGATTGTCTTCCTCTGTTGGCACTTGGCTTGAACTTGATCGTCGAATCGAACGATGGCCAAACAAATGCCATCGACTCGGCAACGATTTACAGCCATGTGATTGGCTACCGACCTAGTCACTGGGCGTAAGCCTCAATATAAACAAGTGGCAAACATTTGATACTGTAATGGGCTTGTACAAGTTACAACTGCTATTTTAGATACGAGTCACGACCGGAAAACATATGCGACCGAAAAGGAATTTGTATTGCCAGAGGTACCTAATGCTCTATAACTGATGCTGGATAAATAATGCTGTACATAAATCACTTTTCATTCCGTGCCATTCCAAACGCGAAAGCGCCGGGACCGACAACACGCCTCCCCGAGTCAGTTGGAAAGGCCAGTGAGGCCGCGGATCTTCGAGTACTCGGAAAGCTCCTCCTCGGTAGGACGAGCCGCCACCCCGGAACAACGGATCGGATCTTGGTGCGAACGACGACGGAGGGTAAATCGATGCATCGCCGACCCGGCATCGAGGATCTCGTAGCCGGTGATCTTGTAGACCCCGTCGTATCGGAGGCCTTTGGAGGGGCGGTAGGCGTTGTCTTTGGCCAAGGTCGCCGAACGCAGAACACGAACGTCCTTCGCCTCCTCGTGCGCTTTCTTCAACATCTTCGTCCCCGCCGAAGCTTCTCCACCCGCGCCCGACGTCCCACAGTACTTGACCATGTTGCCCTCGTCGACGTCAGAGTAACCGCCTCCGCCAAGGACAATCGAGTACGCCCACTTGCCCGGCTGGCCATGAATTCCTCCTTCGAGCTCACCGTGAGCTCCGTCCCTCATCGCACAGATCTGTAAGGGCCACCATTGCCCATTGACAAGGTTTCCCTCGCCGGTATAGTTGCAGGACTTTTTATTAGGGTAGCCTGCCTCAAAGTTGCGGGACGTGAAGTTGTTGCCTTTGGCGTTCTTGCCCTTTTTAGTATCAATCCCACGCAAGAGATGCGGATCCAGAACTCCGTTACGCCATTTCCGATAGAGTCCTAGAGCGTCGGAACGGATGTCGCAAGGATACCCGACAGTTTCGTCCTCGATTATGGAATCGAGGCCCTTGTCCTCTAGGACCTTGGATTTGCGAAGGAGAACGCCAGACACAAAGTCATAAGTCTCCATATCGTGGATTCGCTTACGCAGTTTCTCGAACAACGGCTCTAGGTTTTCCCCAATACGTGCACCAGTCTCGCAGTTTTGGATGAGGATCAAGATAAACTGGAGAGTTCCCAAGTCTGAGCGACTGAATGACTCGTGCATATTAATGCTATCATACCAACTGCCAGTGTTGTTCGTGGTACGCGTTGCAACCAGTTGCCTTGATAGCCGTCAGCTTCTATTTTATACTTGTGCGTGACTGAGAACTAAGCATCAAGACTTACGTGGTAAGAGGGGTTGATTTCTTTAGCGGAGTTTTCTTTGCAGGCGCAAACGGACGCGGCTGGGACTGCGCTGTTGGCTGTTGAGAACTAGAGGACCCGGCAGCGTTGATGCCCATAGAGACATTCTTTCTCTTGATGCGACGTGCGGGAAGGCTGGATTCATGCTCGTCGTCTTCGTCTTGAGAGGAAAGCAGGTCATCTTCGACTTGCGTTGGTGATAAAGGTGCTTGATCCGGATGTTTCCTCTTTCGGCTTACAGTGAGTCCAGCATAAGGATTTTTGTTCGTTACACTTGGCTCAGGCTCAGGCTCGTCTGCGGCAGGAAGATCTAGGAGGGAGACAGCAGCGTCTGGTACTTTTTCCTTCTTGATCCTGATCGTGGCGGGGATAGGGGTTGAGATTACATTCGATTCCGCGTTGATCTCAGGCTCGGACTTGATCTGAGGCTTCGTCGTGCCACCACCGGTCCAATGCATGATGGCATCCGCCTTCGCAGCATCCATACGAGCTTGGAACGGAGAGACGTTCTTGTCTGCCATAGCTGGAAGCGTGCTTGTACGTGGTCGTTGGATGATGGATGGGTTAAGAAGGTGGTTCGGTGAGGCCTGCACGCGATAAACAAAAGCGTCACGCTCGGCTGTTGCGTCCGTTCCAGAATAGGAAAGGCTCGAGTGTCAAGAGCGGGGTAAGCGCGCCCTCGATCGTAGAATCAATCGCTCTGGTCATCGAGGATTCACTTGGCTGGAAACATTCCCCCCCCGCTGCATTTTCTACGCTTTACTATTCCTTTTCCCTGGTATCCCCCACCCTCATATAGATCCCTAGGCAAAGGATTGGGACTCGCCTTCCTCGCCCCAGCTCCAGCCACAGTAGTCCTAGATAGAAAACCCTTTACTGGCAAGCCTCTTCCATTGCCCCGCGAACAATGCATTCATGAACCCTAACCGATACCACATGTTGCGGATCGGCAGCGGCACGGCCCGTCCCGTTCCCGCCGCGCCAATCGCGGTAGTGAGGTCAATGTGAGGCCTATTGTTCGCTGGAACATTAAAAGCTGTGAACCCTAGTGACTGACTTGGTTACATGACTATTGCGACGAGTGGAGTGTGGGTTTGATGGGTTTGGGTTACTATGTGGGTATACTGTAGAGATTGATCCGAAACGATCTTCTACACTTGGAAGCTCAAGGTGATGACATGGCCAGGTATGGCAGATTAGCTTTGTGTCTACATCGGTCATCATACCCATCGCGACCTGGCGGAACACTTCAGATGAGTGGATTTTCGTGTGCTGTGAATGGCATGTGGAAAAGAATATCTTCCTTTTGGCCGGTCGATGGGAAAAGAGTTCCGCTGTTCTTGCTGGAAATTGCGCGTTTTGCTGTTTAGAGTTGGGTTGGTCACTTCTTTAGTTCTGGGGTATTCTTGCTAGGGTTTCTCTATGTGGAAAAGCTGTCTGTAAAACAAGAATTCTTTTGAAGAATTTTCTTACTGAGGTTTTCTTCATTTGAAGATTCTGTCTGTGAAATGGGTTTTTTTTCCCAAAGAAGATTTCTACTAAAGTTTCTTGTGTGAAGATTCAATCTGTGAGACGGCTTATTCCTTCTTAAATGTCCGCTTGTTTATTTTTCATCTGTAAAGTTTTTCCTGAAACACTTTCTTGAGTGTGTGCCAATGTCTTCTTCACTCGTAATAGTCATTCAACTGAGAATGCATTCATCGCCCGTAAAGATTCCCTTTGTAGTGCTCAGAGTCTTTTATACGTAGAAGTCTTGGACTAGGTAACGTGACAGTGTGAACTATAACGTATGTATTAAATAGAGCTAATAACTGAGAAGGCATAGAGGCGTCGTGAGAGCGTCGTGTATATAGAGCATCCTACTATTTACGTTACTATGTCATCATGGTAGGATTGCCATTACATAGTAGATATGGCGTATCTGATACACCGGTGCACTGCCATCGAGCATGATGCCCTTTCAATGAACCTTTGTCCCATCTGAATATTCTCTTTTCTCTGAGAATTTCCGTCCAACGCTTTTCTAGCGGGTGATCTTGCCTGCGAAACGACTTTCCGCTTGCTTGTTTCCCAACTGCAAAGTCTTCTAGGAAATACTCTTGTGTGTGTGTCAAGATCTTCTTTATTCGCATTAGTCGTTCAGCTGAGGATGCGTGTATTGTTCCTGGAAATCTTCTTCCCAAAAAGACATTTTCCTGTTTGTAACCCCTTCTGAAAGTCATTTTTCCGGAATAAAGTTCCCGGGGACTGTTTCAGTTCCATTCGGGCCAAGCACTCAACCACAGGCATTTCTGCCTGTCACCCAATCTGCGCGTGGTCAATAATTAAAGCCATTTAGTAGCTACCTACTATGATACTTTCTAAGTCGTCATGTGGCTGAGAACATGTCTAAGGAAGATTTGCTGATTTGGCCGCCTTTTTGTATGAGGTCTCCTCAATGCTTCAGATAGCTATCCTTTCGTAGCAACCGTTTATCGTGTATTAAACTGAACATTGAATTTGTTGTACTTGAAGTCTATCTATATTGGTTTCATAAGTATTCATCGGTAACGATCAGTATGTCAGTCAAGGTTACTGCTCGTATTCTGAAACTCTTATTCAATATTTCTTCGATTCATTGACTGTGCTGTTCAAGATGTCAAGTCGCAGAGAATTCAAGTCTTCAGCGGCAGTGCAATCACAGATCAGACGTGTGGAGAAAGACGAGTGTTAGACATGCGTAAAGAGAAAATAAAGCAAAAGTGAGGACAGAAGATAATCGAAGAGGATATCTCAGAGCCGTCAGCTTTCGTCTCGTCGACGGCAAGATTCAGAAAGAAGAAGGATAAAAAGAACGAGAAAAACATTTGGCAGTTGATTGAAATCTTTAAATTATTGATGTCGCCTCTCAGACGTGAAAGGACTAGATTCACAAAAAAAAAAAGTAGTAGTAGTAGTTAGTGAAAATTGAAAAACCCAGACAAAGTGTTCCTCAACCACACGGCATCGAAATAAGTCGATTTGATTAAATCAGTAGGATGGAAGCTTGAATATGCCACACGGTCGGCGGAGGCAGGCAAAAATGCCTATGGGTGAGTGGGTGCCTGTTACGAATGGAACTGGAACTCTTCTCCCTAAGATGGCCGTCAAAAGCCGACCTGTAGACTAAGGTTGCAGTCTTCTTGTTATAGCTGTATGTCTCAGATATATTTTCTTTCTGGAAGTTCCTTTTGAAGAACGGAGATGTCTGATTCACTATATAATACTAATTTGAAGCCAAAGCATGATCATATAAAATGCTGGAGACTCTTGACGTAGAATATAGGGAAGAATCGAAAATTGAGCAGACGGATCGAGATTTCGAGAAAACCGATTGTATCCTCGAGCACCACATGGAGGTCTTATCGGCCTAGGCTGTAGTTCCCAGATCCTGTCGAGATGGAGAAATTGCCGCTTGAATATTAGGTGTTGAGATGAGGTGGTGGTAGAGCAATGGATAACGCGATTGACTATTATGTGGTCAGAATCGTTGGCGGCACCTACTTGAAATCCATTGTACGAAAGCTAAAATGAGCATCGGACTTCGCCCTTATAAGACGAATAGTTAGTTACAACCGCAATGTGTATTTCAATCCTGCCTTTTGATGCTGAGATATCTATACAGCTATACTTCTTCATGTTGGAAATAGGGGAGATGGTAATCTCCGCCTTCATAGGGCTGGTAGGGCTGGGGCCCGCCAGTAGAGTTTTCACCTTCCACCTCCTAGATAGCCTCCTAACAACAACAACCAAAATATCAATATGCCCCATATGACCTCGTATTCCAACACTTCATGGGTAGAATTTTCTTCCACCGAAGCAGCAGTCTTTATCTCGGTAGGGACATCAAGTCAAAGATAATGTTGGAATTAGGGGTTGGGTATGTCCGCCTTACATTCTAGGGCTGATGCCCGCTATTGGAGTTTTCGCCTACTGTAGATACCTTATGTAGCCTTCTAACAACAACAACAACCGATGTATCAATACGCCCCTTTATGACCTCGTGTTCAAACAGATAACAAATCTGCGTAAGTACGGCGTAAGCCTTTTTAACCCCGAATCCCGACCAACCTCTTCCCATCTCTTCCCCTCGTCTTTCTACCATCGCTACCTTCTCATCTCATTTCGTCAAAAAGCAGCGAATATATGCACTTGTCGTTCTCATGGTGACACTAATATTCACAAGGTTTTCCCAGCGAAAGTATTTCCAATTTTATCCTGTCTTTCTCGCACAAATGCACAATTGCTTTCGCCCTCCATGTACAAGAAGAAGGCTCTACAATGCCAGGAAATTCCATCTAAATCACAGATCTATGCTTTCATCACGCCCACTCCACCATCCACCCTTCCACCGCCAGTCCCGCTCGAGACAGCTACCTCTCCAGGGGGGAATCAACCACTTCCCTTAAATAACCGCGCCACTTCTCTATCTCCACAATCCCCACCCTCCTCCTCCCACCCTTAACCTTTTTCACCCTCCTGCTCACCCTCTGGCTCTTCAAGTCCCTCATGCTCATCCTCTTCCAATCCAAAATCCTCTACATGCCCTCGATACCACCATTTTCGCGCTTTGAGAAAATTACCGACTACGCTGCGCTGTGCCGGCCTGTGGTGTGGCGCGAGAAGACGACTATGGCTGATGATGGGGTCGAGGTGGCGGTTGCGGCTGGGAGTGTTGTGGATGAGGATAGGGATAGTAGAGGAGAGGAGCGGAAGCGGGAGGGAGGAGGGTGCTCGTTCTCTATTTCCAAGGGCATTCACCCCCTCTCTTCTCCTCTAGACCCCTCACAACCCATCTAGCAAAAAACCTAAAACAACGGCTCCTCCCTTCCCCCCGGCTTCCCCGCCCTCTCCTCCATCCTCAAATTCCCCCACGACCCTCTCCCACAGCCCCACATACGCCCTCCTCGCCCTCTCCTACCGCGGCTACTGGACGTCCCGCGGCCGTTTCTCCCAACCCTTCCTCGAACACCACGCCGCATCCTTGCTCAACCACATCCGGAAGGCTGTGGTGGAGGTTATGAAGGGAGTTGGTGATGGTGCTGTGAGGGAGAGATGATTTGGGATTTTTGGGGTGGAAGGGTGGTGGGAGTATTTAGGAACTTTATGATACTAGGCTGGGGATTTATCGGGAAACGAAACGAATTGGAAAGATCTGGAAGGCCAGAAATGAGGTAATATCATCGATTTTACAGCTGTTCTACAGTATTTACCTAGCTTTGGCCTTTAGAGCTCTGACAGCCGTGAGAGATTTGAGAGCCCGGAGCCGTGAGAGCCGTGAGAGACTCGAAAGACCTGAGAGCCCTGAGAGCCCTGAGAGACCTGAGAGCCCTGAGAGACCTGAGAGACCTGAGAGCCGTGAGAAACCTGAGAGCCTTCATAGTCTCGAGAGCCCTGAGCGCCACCCCGCCCCAAAGCGACCACATTCCTCAACGTCCCAAACGCGAGTACATCCGCAATCCTACTCGTCCCCGCCAAAAGCATGCACAACCGATCCAAACCGCACCCCCACCCCCCCGTGGGCGGCAATCCCCACTCCAGCGCCTCGAGGTAATTCTCATTGATGTCGCCTGCGTTCCCGTCATCCTTCCACGACAGCTGCTGCACGAATTTCCGGCGCTGCTCGAAAGGCGAGTTTTCTTCTTCGTACATATTGGCGATTTCGATGCCATACACGAAGAGTTCAGCTCGGGCGGCGACGCGCTGGCCGTTGGCGGGGTGGATGAAGGATTTGGAGAGAGGGGAGAGGCATTCGGGGTGGTTGGTTATGAATGTGGGGCGGCGGATGTCCCGCTCTAGATAAATGGAGCTTAGCCTGTCCAGGAGGCGGGGCAGTGTTGGTTTTGCTGGTTGGAGTATATTTAGATCTTGGAAGAGCTGAAGGATTCCGCGCTCAGCATCCGGGGACGAAAGGTCGGGTAGTCTTCGCTTGATTTCGGTCTGAGCGGGTGAATCGAGGGTAGGCGGTACGTAGGCTATGGCCGCCTCAAGCGCTGGGATGAAATCTAAACGGTTAAAGGGGGTTCTTAGGTCCCATGATCTAAGCTTCAAGGATCTGTATTGCTGCGAGACTCTGGTTTTTGCAAATTCATATAGCTGGGTGACCAATTTTTCTGTCATGTCAATAAGCTCTTCTACGTCCGCGTAAGTCCGGTAGAACTCGCATGTTGTGAATTCTGGGTTATGGTTCAAGTCAACGCCTAGGCTTATCAGCATTCGAATACGACTCTCCAAAGGAGAGACTCGCCTTCATTCCGGAAACAAGAACCAATTTCGAACACGCGGTCGAATCCTCCTAATATCATTCGCTTGAGCCATAGTTCAGGGGCAGTCCGCATCACTATATGACGGTCTGGAAACTCTAGACCAAACGTCTCAAAGGGTTTCGCGATAGCGCCACCAGCTGCGGCTGCAAGTATGGGCGTCTGCACTTCCGTGTGTCCTTCATCTTGCAGGAATTGGCGCACGGATTGGATAATATCCGAGCGTAACCGAATAGTATGTGCGGACTTTGGATTTACCAGAAAATCGACGTGTCGATTGCGAATCCTGGTTTCTTCATTATGGAGATCCGCAGGAAGATGGTGTAGGCATGGCGACAAGAGCTGAGGAAGCTCTGTAACTAGTACGGAGAGTCCGCCTCTCCGTGTCTTATGCGGCATGCCTTTAAAGCCTATTCTACAATGAGAAATCCAGGACCTAAGCCGAGAGGTTGCTAAATCTTACTGAAAACATCTCCCCTTCGCATGGAGCGAACGAACTTATTGAAGTCTTCTGGATCTGAATTCTCCTTTTTGATTCTGCTAAAGTCGCAGACACCCTGCACAGAGTGTCCTTCCTGAGCAAAATTGACAAATACAAGCTTCGAGCCTGCCATCCGAAACGCTTGAATCCTTCCTGAGAGCATGAGCAGGTCGCTTCATATCAATGTTCCCTCCTCTCATAACATACCACGAATTATGGCTACCTCTCCTTCCTGCGACTCGTCCGGTTTCAGGGAATCATAGCGCTTTATGAAAGCTTTGCAATCTATAGCGCCATTGTGAGGCTTCACGCGAGGGTAAAGCTGGCTGGGAATAGCGTCGAGCTGCTTTAAACGCCTTTCAACATCTCCAGCTTTTTGCTGAACCGTAAGGATCTCATGATCTTCCAGCAGCGGTTGGAGAGCGCTGTAGAAGCGGAGATGAGCCGCACGCGCTGCCGTTGAGACTGGCTGGAAACGGGGCCGGAGGCAGGGGCTTAGGAATCGCAAGCTGGTGCTCATACTGTATGGAATTAGCCACTGCTGGAATTCAAGGACCAGCTGTATGGGGAAAATGCAATGATGTATTTCAGACATGAGTATTATGACCATTCGCTTGCAGAGCAAGCGTCATTCGCAACGGTTCTAATGTTGTAATTCTTCCTGCAAAGCATATAGAGATATGTAATACAGAAAGCGCGTGACTTACTTGAGCTCATCAACGTCTCGTTCTCCAACCTCATCGAGCAGTGAAGAATTATGGACGAATAAGCTAAAAAGGTAAAACTTTTCTGGCAAGGAAGCACCGGAGCGCCGACAAATGCGCATGAAGTGCTACAGCTCACCGTACAAGCTCCCAATGCCTGCGTATTGAAATCTTGTAGACATCGGCTTTATTGAAACTACAAACTGCTCAACAAACGCCCAAGTTCAGAAGTGCAGACCGATTGGAGCCCACCTATCCGTCACCATGTCCTATCTCTTTGGCGCCGGCCGCCCCCAACCCACCTCGGCGGAAAAACTCGCCGCCGCAGAAACAGAAGTCGAGATGGTCTCCGACATGCTCAACCGGTACCTTCCCTTACTCCAACAAGCCCCTAATCCCTCTGATTTCCTCTTCTACCCTCCTCCTGCAATTTCAACTAACATCTCCCCATCCAGCCTCATCCAATCCTGCACTAAGAAATGTATACCTCCCGACTACCGCGAACCCGATCTCAACAAGGGGGAATCGGTTTGCCTGGATCGATGCGTGTCGAAGTTCTTTGATGTGAACATGAAGGTTAGCGAGAAAATGCAGGGTGAGGCGGCGATGAAGCAGGGGGGTGGGGGTATGGGGTTTGGGATGTGAGGGGTGGAAACTTTGGAAGCGGCAATTAGGGAAGGAAGATTCCACGGCAAAGATTATTGCCGGTGATGGGCTATGTGGCACAATGCCCGCATTATGTGGTACTCGGCATCACAAAGCCTGTAGGTGTTGGTTGTGGCAACTCCCGGCTTCATGGGAGCGATTTGTACGATGTTAGGATAGTCTTCGTCGTGACCGCAGGTCTACATGTCCATCACCAATGGACTTGTAATAAGCTTCAAGAGGTGTCTCTGACGGCTCTAACATTTTGGAGTTTGTACAATATACTAATGCTATATACCGAAGAAGCCAACACGCAATCGCCCCTGGGTATCAATATAAACGGAAGGGAAAAGATCCGACAAACACCAAAGCTTATCACTGCCTTATTGGAACCACTGAAGCTTGGGAATCAATGACCACCACCACCCTGACGTATTATTCTCCTCGCTAAGCTCTTCCGCCCTGGTCTCAATCTGTAGGACTTGACGCTCGAACTCAGCCACTGCAATCTCCACGTCTTCTACTTTCGATTGTAGAGCACCCAGCTCGTACTCAAGTTTAGCACCCTGAACGTCAATGTCCTTGACGGTCTCGGTCAACGACGTTCGTTCTTCCGCCAAAAGACCATCCAAGGCTTCCCGAAGCGCGTTGTACTCCTCTAGTTTTTGATGGTACACAATATCCAATTCTTCATGGTCTCTGTCACCTTGTTTGTCAAGGCCCTCAATCATATCCACCCTGTTTTTGACCCACGACGCACACTGAATTTCTAGTCTTTGCAGGCGCTGTTTCATGATCTGTGCATCGGAAGCTAAGCTGCTCTCCAATTTCAAAGCATTATCGGGGTTCTTGTTCGTATTAACCGCGCTGAAATTGGCCAGATATCCATCGTCTCCGAGTGTTAGAGTTTCAATAACAGCACTGAATGAGAGATGCCGAGGAAAGCGGTATCCGGAGTAGCTATTCGTAGACCCAATTTTGTCCATTGGAAGACTTGCTGTCCTCTGTAGTAACGGTTGTGACTTGGGTAACGCTCCTGGAAGGGTCCCGCAAGGAACCATATTTGGTTTGCCATCTCGAGGCTCTTTATCATCCGCCAGCTTCTCGACAGCGAATGGCCTCAGATCATTTAGATCTGTCCTTAAATTCTCCTCGTCCATATTCAATCGACTTACTTCTGTTCCTGCTGACTGTGGAATTGTCCGAGGCAGATCCTCGTTCTCTGGCTGAGCCAAGGTTTGGCTTTCAAGACTTGAGGTCGATCGACCAAATACATCCCCAGAGTCGGATCCATATATCGTATTGCTGGGAATACTCTTGAGATACATTGGATCATCTAGAAGACCACTGTCACGATGTGATCCAGGTATTGATGCCGATATGGCCGACTCCGGGACTCTAGTAATTTCGTCGCTATCTCGAAAATGCCTTTCCTTGAAGCTTTCGCCGTCTGACGCAACATTACCGTCTTTCGAAGGTCTTTGATGATGGCCCCGTAAACCAGATTTGCCCACTGCATCTTTGATGATTCCACCCAACCCACTTCGGGCATCAGTCATTTTGTCCGTCACACTTTTCAAGACAGTCCGCCGCAGGGCTTGATCTTTGTCTGTGGGTTCGATGCTTGCTTGAGAACCATGCGACGGCTGGGTATAGAAGCGGTCAGACAGACCGTACCTTGGATGGTCATCGACTACAGAACCCCTTTTTGTACTTGACCAAACATAACCTCCTTGCTGATCATTGCTGAAAACCATACCTTCATCACCACCAAGATCCTTGAAAACATCGGAATTCGGATGCTTCAGAGGCTTGCCATACCACAGCCATTTCGATCGTTCACCGGATAGCAGATGGATGAAGGTTTCAATGTCGAGCGTCTCTATCTCTGCAATTCCAGCTTTGTCTCGTGAACCAGCCATACCAAGTGCTAAGGCCTCACCTTTACCGCTCAACTCGGCTACGGTCGATTTGACTGCTCGGGGGACAGTCCATGTTTCACCACTAGCGGCTTTTGCAGTGACCCTGTGTAGACGGTCAACGGTTTTTTGATCAAGTCTGCGTGTTCTCGGTAGCTTTTGCGACTTTTGGAAATATGATATGCCTCTTTTTGTGCTCACTAAGTCAAAAACATCTTTTGCGACAGGGGTGCCGTATGCATGGAGCCTATTGCGTGCACCCAACAGTACACCGAGCAGCGCCGCAACTGTAGTAGGCCCAAGAATGCCGTCACTAGGCTCAATATTGAAGAACTCAGTCCCAAACTCAGCCCACCAGTCATTAATTGCTTTCTCGGTCACATCACACAGTAGGCCGTCCACATACTCAGGAGCAAGCTTGCCGAAGAGCAACAGAGCTACCTGGCAAAGCTTGACCAGCTCAATCACTGCGCTGTATAATGGGATCTTCTCGCTGGTGCGGTAAAGCTGATTGAATTTAGCTTGAGTAGCCCCTACCGGTGGAGCTAAGTTGAGGCCTGCTCGACCTGAACATCCCATGCGCTTCAAATTTTCATTGACAATAAAATCCTCTCTGTGCTTTCTAACGTCGCCATCGGGGACCGCAATGACTGTTAGTGATGATGGAAATCCGCTAAGGTTTGTCACCATCATTATCCCAAGAGGGGTCTGTCTTCTTCGCGCATGATATTGGGTAATTGCTTTGAAATATACGCGCAGGCGCGGTGACCAAGCTGCTTCATCAGTTGAAACACTCAATACATCAACAAGCACAATGTGCTGTTCTAGTCCAGTGTATGTAGTAATCAAGAACGTTGGATGTACTCTAGAACATGCCCACTGTTCTACTATGTAGAGTTCATATCCGTGAAGCCGGCGCCGCCGAGCCAGGACCATGGTAGAAGGGTCTTCTTCTAAATACCTGAAAGCTGCCGGATCTGTAAATACGAGGCGCTGATGTTGTTGGCGATTTCCATTATCATGTGTTTCAGCTGTAGGAGAGGTAGCAGGTGAATGCCATGTATCATCCTGGGCATTGGCACCACCATCTTCGCCGCTCACGCCGTCTATTGGAGACATTCAGGCCAAATTTACCAAGGCTTCAAGAACTCGCAATTCCGTTGAGGAGCAAATGAAAGCCTTTTCTCGTTATTCCGTACTATCGTAAGATTCGTATCGCTCGAAATGAGTTCTGATCGGTATGCTGGTCCATTGTATGGGCATGACCTCTGTAGTCTGGATGCCTTGCTTTCTCAAATGCCCTCGTCATCGGATCCTATTCCATTCGGGATCTTAGAAATTGAGGGGACTGGTTAGTAAACACTTACTGTGTTTTTGTGATATCCTTTTTGTAGGGACTTGTTCTTATTAGGCTTGAAGTTGTCGTCGTCGATGCCGGGGGCAAAGTCGGTCCGTAAAAGGCCGAGGCGGGCCTTATGACCTACCTTTCCATTGCCTACCTACCTTGCCTCCTCTTAAGATGAATAGCTTCTTTCTTTACTACCGTCCTTCGCACCTCCTATCCGGAGAGCATGGAAGTACAACACTGCGGTATAGAGTACAATACAGAGCCATGACCCCTTGAAGAAGTCTTCTGGGCCCTCTGAAGCCCGACTTAAACCAATACCAGCTTCATCCGGTTCTCTATACCGCCCGACTTACGTAGCCTATAAACATGGAGTCACTTTTGGAGGAGCATGAGCGGCTTGTGGAGAGTGCGAACCTCTCAAATAGCTTGCAAGATGTCCAGAGTACCATCGAAATTCTGATCGAAGCGAGGGATGCTATAAAAGCCAGTAGGTTTAGGATCATTGCTCTCTCCTCATGGTGTAGCTTGTCCTAGTTTCTCTGACCTCATCTAGATCCTACGAACGACTTTGCCAATAAAAGTCTTGCGCACCTCCAAAACACCGTCAAGGAGTCGTTCGAAGATATTAACGAAGATTTGAAGGCAATCTATAAGGGGATTGGGAATTACACCAAAGCGTTGGAAAAGGTTATACATCCCACGTGTGCTGGCTTTGTAATTGCATCTGACGTTCTCCAAATACAGAAGTTCAAAGACAAACCCTTGCCCACTACAGACTACGATGCCCTCTCCTCCCATCACCCCTTGATCAACCGCGCAATAGCCATGCATCTCCTGCGGGAAGGCCAATTCTCCGTCGCCTCCACATTTCTTACAGACGCTACTACATATCCCCAACGTACCGAGTCCACTCCTGGGATATCGAATCCCTACGCTACGCTTGAGCGTGATCCGGGCATTGATTCCTTGAAATCAGAACCCCTGCGAAAACAGTTCGCCAACATGTACCATATCCTCCACGAGCTCAAGAACGAGCGCAACCTCCTACCAGCAATCGAGTGGGCAAAAGCGAACAGTGCCATCCTCGAGCCCCGAGGAAGCAACCTAGAATTCGAGCTCGGAAAACTCCAATTCGTCTACCTCTTTTCCGGAGGCGGCACTTTCCCCTCCGACCACGGAAGCATTCTCTTAGGCCAGCAACAAGCTCTTGAGTACGCCCGCCGGGAGTTCACCCATTTCCAAGGCCGCTACCTCCGAGAAATCCAACAGCTTAGCGGCGCGATGGCGTTCTGTCCCAACCTAGCACAGTCCCCATACCGTCGCATCTTCCACAACACTGACTCCTGGGACGATCTCGCCAACTCCTTTACTCGAGAGTTCTGTTCGCTCCTTGGGCTTTCCGCCGACTCCCCTCTTTACATCGCCGCAACGGCGGGTGCGATCGCGCTTCCCACGCTCCTAAAATTGCAGACAATCATGAAAGAAAAACGGACAGAATGGACGACCCAGCACGAACTTCCCGTAAGCCCCATTTCTAGCCCCTGTCCTTAGCCACAACTCCGCTAACAAAACCCGTACCCGTAGGTCGAGATCCCTCTCCCTCCCGCCTACCACTTCCACTCCATCTTCGTCTGCCCCGTCTCCAAAGAACAAGCCACCGATGAGAACCCGCCGATGATGATGCCGTGCGGGCACGTAGTCGCACAGGAGAGCTTAAGCAAGCTGAGCAAGGGCAGCCGGTTTAAGTGTCCATATTGTCCAGGGGAGAGTCATTCCAAGGATGCGAAGGTGATATTTCTATGATGGTGGGGGAGAAACGAAGTTATGACGGGGAGATATGCATGGACTGGTGTTTTGGGGGGCATTGCTTGGAGTTTCGGGCCAGGGTTGTGGTGGTCAGGAAATGGCGTTTCTCTATCAGTGTTGGCTACCTTGATAGCTAGATCGCTAAGTAGAGAATGAGAAGACGATTGCAAGTATTCCTGCCTGCAATCTCATCATTTTGACGTCTTTCGGTAGAGCTTGAAAGGGGGATATGAATTTGTGGGAAGTGGGAGGGATGGCGGAGATTCTTGGTGTCATTGCCATGGCGTATGTTCTCACTGTATCTATCTCACGGTCTAGATCCTTGGTTCGGCAGCATAAAGATCCAGAAATGTTACTCGGCAGTCGCTGACCTCTACGATAAGATAAGTAGCCCCACCTAAGGTAGTCCATGCACAGCTTAGTGCATCGTCAGCATAGCAAACACTTCCTTGAAAGACAGAAAGAACCTCTCTTTCCCCTCCCCCCTCCCCCCTTCCCCCACCCTCCACACCCTCTACATCTCAGCCTGCCCCCTAATATTCTCCCCCCCACAACGCCTCCCAGCCAACATCGCACACTCCGTCCAGAAAAGCGAGCGCGACATGCAGGATCCGGGGGCTGCGAAATTTGATCCGTCCTTGCAGCGCCAGTTCCGCCACTCTCGTCAATCTCCATTGCCCCATTACGTGACAAACGCAGACCATCCTGGACTTTGCCAAGATCGAAGCAAAGGCGTTCCAGACGATTCCATTGGTGAGAGTGTTGTTGCCTCCACCTCCCAGTCCGCAAATCCTAATAGATCTTGCCCGGAAAGACCCCACGGGAATCAGTTGCGGCTAGCATGGTTGACATGGCTGTTAGTGATCCGAGCGTGCGGTTAATCAGAGCTTTCTTGCCAGAATCTCAGCAGGTGATCGGATGGGCAAAGTGGGACTTTTCCATGGACCCTGCCGAGTCCCCTTAGAGAAACCCTATTAAATGGCCCGCCCGGCGCGAATCTTGCTTTGGGGGAACGTTTCATGGAAGCGCTGTACAAGCCCCGGGATTCTCACATGCGCGGTAAAGCGTACTTCTTCATGCATATTCTTGCTGTGTTGCTAGAGTATCAACGACAAGGGGTTGGGAAGAGGATGCTGGAGGGGGTCTGAAACAAGCAGACGAACTTGGGGTAGAATGTCCGATTGATGCCACCCCGGCGGGCCTGGGGTTGTATAGCAAGCTGGGGTGGGCGGAGGTGAATGTGGTGACGATAGACCTGGAGCCGTATGGCGGTAAGCCTGGCGAGAAGGGTGTCAATGTCCAACTGGTTAGGCCGCCACGACTTCTTGAGGCGTGGGCTCGCGTCGGTTAGGAGTGGAACTATGACGATCTTGGATCCTCCTCATTCACAAACGTAGCAGGGTGTCTACATCTTCTATCAACCTTCAGATCAAATACACCGAGTCGTTGGTATCCGCCACCAACATCATTGATACAGTTTCTTTTCTATGCAATTCTCCAGATCAAGGCCCAGATACAGAATACCCTCTTCCTTCTGAAGCATTTCCTTGGATTCTTTTGCACCAGTCGTTTGATGAACGGTGAATGAAGGATGGGATGCGCCTGTCGGGTCTAGAAACAAGGTCGCCGCTAGGTTCGGAATATCCTAACATCTCTTTGATCGCATCGCTATGTCCCGCACACGATATGCCAAAGTATTTCGCCTCGAAGTAGTGCGCCGCGGCTCTGATCCTGTTTGCGGCGACACTGTCGTAGTTGCATTTTGCGCAACTTCAGTACCGTCCAGAGCACTCGTAGGGTTTGTTTTTCTGGTAAGCCAAATATCAGGCTACGAGGATATGTGTACCTGCTCCCTGCTCGCCATCAGGGCATACTGCGCCAGCGGGTTCGTAAATTTACCGCAGATTAACGACCTTATCTTGCCATACTTTGTCTGTGCCACCCGAAGCCTGAAGCCGTTACCAGGGCTCCAGGTTAGCTTTTCGACAAATGTTGGTATTAGCTTGCGATGATGAATAAGTACTTCGCCGTTAGGGCCAATGATCAAGTTTGAGTTGAAAAGTGTGGCGGTGCTGTATCTCACTTTCTCGGAGATGCCGATACTGACAACTGTACCAGTCTTTCTAGCCGTTTCTTCGGTTGCATTGACTTCCTCACTGTCGGCATAGATGGACTCGTCGGTCATACGTTGGAAAAAGTTATGGCTCTTTGTGGGTGCAAACAGAGGACTCCAGATGGGGAAAGCAGGAATATATGACTCGGGACATACGACGAGATTAGCAGAAGAGTGGGATGCTTGGTGGATTAGAGGGATGCATTTGTTGGTAGTAGGGCGAGCGGAGAGGAAGACGGGGGAGACATGACACGCTGCTGCTCGCTTCATTCAGCGAGCTAGAATTGGAGATAGATACAAGCAGATGGATTGTTCTTTATGACTTGTTAAAACAATGGAAGAAATAGATTGCTATTCGGAAAATCTGGCGATACCTTACCTTTCCTCTCGTTCGGAAGGAAGGAACAAAGGTGGAAAAGAGCAGTTGAATTTGAATGATCTGATATTAAAGTACGGGGTTGGTGGAACTGGCGACTTGTACAACTAGAAAGCATTCATCCATCATCTAAGCTCAATATTTTTGGTACAAGACAACAAAAATACGATCATTGTACTTTTCACCTCGTGCCATGAGTACTTGCTTTTACACAAATGGTATTCACTAGCCTGTAATTTATACTTTATAGTATCGATCTTCCAAATCAATATGCGAAGCGTCTCTGCCTTCGGCGGCAGTTCCTTCATACCAAGAACCGGATATAGATATCGAAACTGGGCATATTACGCGTAGTCGCGTTGGTTGGTGAAGCTCGGGAGTCGTAGCGTCGCTTTACTTGCGTCTTTTGGAAGATCGCCGCACTGCCATCATTTGTGACAGGATAGCCGGTCTCTTCTAAGCCAGACCTAAGCTAAATGCCGAGGAAGTGGTACAAACACTATCGGAAACTTTGAGACACTTCCTAAAACCGGTTGTAGGTGGTTGCCTATCTTACAGATCAATATTTATCAAAGAAATAGCAATCGCTGGATTCTCTCAGCTCTTTCGCTTCAGGCAGAGCCAAGAATTTCGTTGGCCTTCTCAAGTATCTTGTGCTCTCCCTCAGAAACCCACTTTCTATCAGTTGGAAATTTGGCAAGGCCCATTGCTTGCTGAGCTTCCAGATTTATGTTCTGCATCACATAGTCTGTGGTTAGTCGACCCATGTGTTCACTCTCTCCCACGCCCGAAGGAAAATCAGGCCCAGGTGTTCCTAAGGATTCGCCGTGTCAGTAGAGTTCTTAGTGTGGTTCCATTCAAACGAATGACATTCGGTGGGTAAGCCCAAGAAAGACTATTAGATTGTTGGATCAGAAAACCATTACCTTCCAGGAACGTCTCCCTCTGCCGTACAAGGTACTCTGCATTGGTCTCGGTCAATGGGCAAGCGGGGATATACATGACACTTGCATCCGACCTGCCAGCATGTAGCTTATCGACCGCGTGAATAGCTAGCCAAGGTCAGCTGGCGATACTCACAACAAAAAGTTTACCTGGACTGACTATCACAATGCCATGCCACATAGTCTCCTGGTCTCACTGTTGGTACATGTACCATTGAGCTTTCCAACTTTAGATGCGGATGCAATGCAGCATTCAGTTCCTGACAAGTACCGGGGACAGCACCATGAAGATCAGATGTCATTTGCCCTTCCAGTATCCAATTGCTGCTCTCAAGCCAAGTTGGACCAGTTGGGTTAGGATTCTTTGCGTTAAAAAAGGGACGCAGTAGAGAGTAGGCTGTCGCTTTGGACAGTAGTGGATTCACAAGCAAGGTACCTTCTCGCGGACCTGTTTCGCTCATAGAAAGCCAGCCTTGGAACATCCGGAACATCGAGCACCCACCAGGTCCATTGTATAGATCAGAGACAACAGGTAAGCGACAACTACTCTCCCACGGATCGTAACCTTCCCATTTGCCCTTGAAGATGCTGTCATATACACCACCTTTCCCGTAACCATTCTCTTCCCATCTCTCGACACTTCCAGCGTCGCAGTGCGGTCCCAATGCAAATCCAGCATCTCCAGGCTGCCGGATACGTAACCTATCCGCATACGAAACAGGGTGGTTTGTGGATATCATTGCAGACTTGTGGGCCGAATGCCAGTGAGACATGAGGAAAGCTTGAGTTTTCAGGAGATTAGGATGAGCGCGAGCAAGTATCTGTGACGGAGACCAATATAACTCATAGACAGCAGGCTTATCCGCTGGGAAGCCTTTAGTCGAGGGATTAGTCTTGACATATCTTTTCACCAATTCCTTCCAGTCCAAAGCCTCTTTCTCTGTAACGACCCCTCTTACTACAGCAACGCCTCGCTTGCGCAAAGCATCCCTGAATGCCGTCCTTTTCTCAACATTGTTCACGTCTTTGAAATCGATATCTGGTACTACACTGGGGCCCAGAGCCCTTATTATTTCCGTCTCCTCTTGTAGGTCGGACAACAGCCGTTCCCAGCTGGCCCGTACCCGGTCCTCGTGGCCATGGATCAAGCGGGCTTTCAGGTCTGCAAAGCGAGCTGGTAAAGGCTCGCTAACAACACCAGAGAGAGACGGGAATACAGATGATATATCTCCAGCAGCCTTAGGAGAGGAGCTCGTACTCGATTGAGTGGTCACGCTGCGTATGACATTAACGGTCAAAGGTCTCCTGCAGGTGCGAGCAGTGTAAGAGCGGAGCATTGTGAGCATTGTGGAATTTTGTCAGTCATTGGCAGCACGCAGGTTGGAGTAGCACTCCCTCTTGTAAGTGACCCCATCCATTCCAAATCTGGCAATGCTCCCCACCAAATACTGAGTGGTTGGAGTCGTCGGCTGATATTCGCCCGAACCGCCGGGAGGACTAAGAGACATAACCATACCTTAGGTAAGGCTTCCTCTTTGCAGGCCTGATAGATATCTAAGTGGTACGAGGGTATGAGGTATCTCGATAACTTAGAACTTCAGCCACGGGCAACAGAAATCTACATTCTTACTTTGGGAGGCGGAAGCCAATCATAGAAGCTGGCAGCCATGTAAGTAGCAGCAGCCTGGGTCACGCTTGATCAATGTCATGCCTTTTATCAACTTCCTAATCGCATGTCCTTTCAATCGGAATCGAGTTGTTGAAACCGAAAATACCATTGACTTGACATTTAAGGGGAGATATATGGTAACCCGCAGCGGAGCGATCAGACTGTTACTTCTTGTATCATGCGGACTATAGCCACCCTTCTACGAAGTACCGTTGTGGTGCTCTGGCTCTGTGTTTTCTGGAGTTAAATGGTGCCTGGCAAGCAAGCCGAGAAACGGAACTAACAGCCACTGTCATATAAGTGATATTTTGAAAGGAAAATAAATTTGTAGGGGTAGGAAACAGGAATGGGACAACAAATTGGGGAGATTTGGTGCCATTGGTAAGAGATGTAACAGAAGGTAGCAAAAGTCTTTCGATTGGATGCATTAGGTTTCGTTGTAACATGGTCTCATAAATGTCGACAAGGTCCTGTATGATAGCTCGGGCAGTAGAGAAGCCGAAAGACGCCCTAAAATCTGCTCGAAGCCACCAGATACAAACTCTGGGAGGTGTCCTTTTGCTTCAGTTTTCGAAACCATCAGAAACCGCCCAATCTCCCTCACTTCTTCACCGCGTTTGCCAAATCCGTCAACGCCTCCTTCCTCTTGAATCTTGCATCCTCAATGACCCCAGCATCAGCGTCAGATGAGAAGTGCGCCGACCATTGAATGAATGTTGAAGACTCATGTGGCCCAGATGTGACTGGATAGAGTCTTATGGTAGAGATAACGCTGGAGTAGGAAAGGGCGGGGGTGGAAGCAATGACGGAGTATGTTATGTAGTGATCGATTGTCTGATAAAAGCGAAGATTAGCTTGTATTCTCATAAAACGTTTGAAAGGGAATAATGGCAGCTGAGCTTTCAAAATGGGAGCTCAAGGTGCGGCCCGAAAGGATTGTTTAGCTGAATGGCAACACATACCGAATGCTCCTCCTGCTTGACATCTAATACCGTCCCATCCTTGAACGTCCACTTTACCACATCCGTCTCTGGACTTGCACCCTTCACATGTTCTGATTTCTCAAGCTTGCTCCAGAAATTGTGGAAATCCTGGAGCTTGATTAGGTGCCAGACATGGGAGAGCGGGGCAGCGATCACAGCGGACTCGGTTATGGAGGTAGAGGTCGGAATTCTAGTGGACATTGAGGGCTTATTGAGAGAGTTGTAATTTGAGGCTTAAATTGAAGGATTGGAAATCTTGAAAGAAGATCAGGTGAGGAGGGAGATAGGTACGATAAATAGTTTTGTGATGAAAGACGTCAGATCTGCGGGGAGCCGCTAAGATAAGATAAGCGAACCCTAATCGCAGGAAGAAGAAATGAAATTGCAGCTCTCTTATACTCCACATTCTCCAGCCATGCCGCCGTCCTCAATAAACACCCCTTCTAAAAGACTTCAATTCCACCAGCATTGATCTACCCAACATGTCTCCACCCCCACCCTCCAAACGCCGCCGCCTCGACTCCGTAAACCACACCCTCTCCCAACCCTTCAAATCGCCCTTCAAAACACCTTCAAAACCAACTACCACACCTCAATCCCACACCACTCTCCCTCCATCTCCCCAAAACTCCACCACACCAACAACCTCGAAACCTCCCCCAACAACATCAACCCCCCTCCGCCGCCCCCTCCCCCACTCCCCCCATATCCTCGCCCTCCGCACCCGCACCACCCACCTCCACACCGCCCTTACCGCCGCCCGCGCCGCCCTCGATACCCACCGCCAAGCCCTCGCCCTTGAAACCTCCTCCACAGACGCCGAACTCCGCGATCTGATCACCAAGTGGAGAGCGGCGAGCAGAGCGGCGGCGGAGGAGGTTTTTAGGGGAGTGAGGGATCGGGTTAATAGGATGGGTGGTGTGGGGGCGTGGAGGGGGAGGGAGAGAGAGAGGAGGGAGGAAGGGTTTGGGGGTGGGTCGGGTGCGTGGTGCTGGGATGAAGGGGGGAAAGGGGGGACAAGCGGGGATGGGGATGGGGAGGAGGGGAGTGGGGAGGAGAGGGGGGAGGAGGAAATGGAGGGTATGGATGGGGAGAAGGAGAAAGAAGAGGAAGAAGACGATGACGAGGGTTTCACGATGGATATGATGCTGAAGAGCTTGAATATCGAGCTGGACGTTATTGGCTTCGATAAGAAAGAGCAGAGGTGGGTTGACTAGAGGTTATGAACAGGTATTATCTCAAAGGTAGGATGCCAGATACGAAGGACTGTGAGATTCTGGGGGTTGCTTCTACCGTACGTGGGCGGTGGCGCTTTCTTTCTTCAAAGATACCCCCTTTCGCAGGTTTGCTTTAACGCAAGGAGATCTACCTAGTCGGTTCGCATTAATAGACCGAAGCACGTACTTCGATATGATGCACAAATGCTCCACGGAGGAGGATACTCATATTCGATGTGGCTAACGATACAAATACCTACAAACTTAACCTTCCAGTTTTTTATACATCCCAACGCCGAACACGCCTCTCAATGCCCCACTCCCCCAGCAACCCACTGCCCGAAATTCGGATCCCCAGGCGCAGGGAAGAAACCTCCATCCGGCTGCTGCCCTTCCACCACTCCAACCTCCGCCCTGGCCCCAGCCCCTTCGGCCCCCTGCTGCTGCTGCCTTTCAACCTCCCTTCGATGATTCGTCTGTCGCTGCTGCCTATAATACACCAAAAACGCCAACGCAGCTGCTAGAGCGACGATAACTAGCGACTCGATAATGCTCTCATCAATGTCGTCATAGTAGTCATCTGCGGCGCCGGGCATGGGGTCCGGGGATGTGGGGTCGGAGAGGTCGTCGTCGTCGGCGGAGTGGTAGTAGGGGTGAGGGTCTTCGAGGAAGTTGGAGATCCATTCGCTGAAGGACCAGTCCTTTTTGGGGGTGTCTGCTGGGTTGGTTAGTTGGGGTGTGGTATGGGTGAGGGATGGGCTTACCTGGCTCGGGCTGGATGGAATTGACTTTTCCGTTTGTGATGGTATTCCAGAAACTGCGGATGCGCAGCTTGGTTAGACTGAGCTTGACGGGAAGGTATGATTCTTGGTTGGTTTCTAGTGCTTGGTCGTAGAAGCGCTTGGCAAGATGGAAGTCTTGCTCAACGCCGATGCCATTTTCGTGTATCCAGCCGAGGTTCCAGAGCGCTTGTGCGCTTTGGTGTGTCTCCGCCGCGGTTTGATAACAAGTCGCAGCCTTCTCCATGTCGGCCTCGACGCCGTACCCACCTAGATAGTAGTCACCCATCTTTACCACGGAGTCAATGTTCGACTGCTTGGCTGACCGGGTCCAATAGATCAGAGCAAGCATCGCATTCCGGAGAAGCGATGATCGCCGCTTCTTCCACGGAATCACCGAATTCAAGGGGAGAATGGACTTGTACTCGTCTAGCATGTAAGCAACGTTGGCTTGGGCAGACTCATAGCCTTGCTCAGCCGCCATCATGTAAGCGACCAGTGCAGTCTCCATGTCATCATCTTCGTAGGCCTTGTTGGCTTCGTCGAAAGAGGAGTGAATGGTTTCAACCTTTTCTGCTACCAACTTGTAATACGCTGTAGCCATTCCACAGGACCGGTCACGGCCAACTCCATTGTTGCTAATCTCAGCAAGATGGTAAAAGGCCTCGATATGTCCGTGTCGTGCGGCGATATCAAAGTATCGTGTTGCCGTGGCGGTGTCTCCTTGGTCGAGATATAGTTGGCCGAGATTGACCTGAGCAGCTGCAAAATCCTGATTAGCAGCCTCCTTGAAGTAGTCCGCGGCAGCCAGCCCATCTTTCCGAACACCCAGACCATGGAGATACATCAGCCCAAGCTCATATTGGCACAACGCATCACTGTTAGCAAGTCCGCGCCTGAACCAAGTCAAAGCCTTCTCATAGCTCTGCTCCATGCCCTCGCCACGAAGGAACATGCGTCCAACGTATCCGGCCGCTTTGGAGGCAATCCTGCCAATGCCATTGTCCTCTGATTTTATCGACCCATCCTTTGCCCAGTATTGCCGGGCAACAGTCATGAAGTAAGCTCGAGCGGTCCTTAGGTTCCGCTTCATTGTCCGAGAACCCTCGTAGTGTAGACGTCCTAGACTGAATGTAGCCTTCAAGTCCCCTTTGCGAGACATCAAATCCAAGTACTCCAGGACATCGTCGAAAGCCGCGTGTGTATCAGAATTAGGCCCAGCTTTGTTTGCGTAGACACCAGAGCTGACTACACTAGCACCTTCTCCATAGACGCCGCCCTCCTCATCTGCAAGCTTGTACGCATCTCCTTGCAGTGCCACACCACCTGGTGGACCTGATCTTGAATATGCAATAGCCTTGTCCGCAACCTCCTTGTACCAATATGCAGCTTCATTACAATTCCTCGGTGTTCCTACTCCGGTATGGTGCCGGAACGCGGCGGTCATCTGCGACTTCGTGTTTCCACCCATGGCTGAGAATGTATGATATGTCAAAGCCTTTGCCTGGTCTCTTTCTATCGCTCCTCCTATCCCAGTAGCGTACATAAATCCAAGCATATGCTGCGCCGAGTCGTTTCCATTAAGAGCGGAGAGCTCCTGATATCTTCGAAACGCTTCCTTGTAATTCCGAGGATGGGTATAATTTCCAAAGAAATTCATCTCCGCTAGAAGAAAGATCGCATCTGGGTCCCTCTCCGCTGCAGCGCCTTCTAGCAAACCTACCGCCTGAGTCAAAGGCTTGCTGAGCTTTTGCTTTTCGGGTTCGGGGTTGAGATAATCCTCCTGCGGTGGACCGTTCATGAAAAGTAGGAACAATGCCTCTTTGGCGTAGTAAATTGTTGTACCAACGAAGCCAGAGCCTTTATCGAATTTGATGAGGCGGTTGCGCTGTGGTTGAAGCGTTCGAAGCAAGGAGAGGGCTTCTTGGACCGCAAGCGCGGCTTGACCACCGCTCTTGTTCCCTTCTTGCGGCCATTTTGAGAGAGCGCCATGATTATCTTTGGCGGATGATTGGCCTTTTGCTGGTCGATCGCCGGTGTCTTTGATACCCTGCTCAAAAGGAATTCCTTGATGCTGCGCCTTAATAAGGACACAGAAGATCGAAAGTGACACTAATGTACGGAAGAAGCATCAGCAAGCGATCAAAATCCGGGAGACAAGGGAGAAAGATGTACGCCATAAGAGCTGCAACAGTCGTTTTTTCATAACTGCTTACTTGCCCCACCTCCGCCTAGAGATGGAAGAAGTAGAGGTGATATTTGCATATAGCTACAGTATGCGCAGGAAGTAGGCGTTATCTCCAGATCATGCTTTCACTGAAGACTGGAAGCACATACAAACAAATGTGAAACGGTGGATGATGCCAGCTAAGACGCATCATTCTATTCGCTAAGCCACGGCTAAGCCACGGCTAAACCGACTTGACGCTTGTCCTGAAAAGGTGGTATTCTAGCGGGAACGGGCGGTTTTTACTCTTTTCGTGATTTACTGTCTTTCATGACCACTGAGGATGTGATTCTATGCAGCAACCACCAGACTCGCATCACTAATAAGGTACGCCTTCAAATGCAAAGTTCAGAGGAGTATATTCACTGCTTGTACTACTGAGGTATTTGAGACTTCGAGGAGTACGACACAACCATCATCGTGCATTTCATGATGATGCACGAGAGAGTTATGCGGAATGAGATATCTCGTATGAGGTAATGTGATGTATAAACTGTTTGTGGTAAAATTGACTTTGGCTTTCATAGTATGAATATGAAAGCTCACCGCCGGAACACCCTCTCCTAGGAATCGATCTCGAGGAGCTCATCCTCGGTTGGAGCATGATACAACCATGGGCTCGCTCTCCCAGGCAAGCTTCGATAATCAGGGAGGATTTTCAGCAACTGCTTGTCCCGTACATCATCGAGTTTCTGTCTCCGGTAAAAACTCGCACTAAAGCCCGCTTGCTCCAGCAAGTTTTCTCGCGAGGTTCCGGCTCCGGATCCGCTTGTGAGAGCTGGTTATGTATAGCTTGTTCTTCCGAGGACCTCGCTGTCACCATCGTTTGTTCGCATTCATGGATCAGCGTCTATAGTTCGCGATCCTCTCTCAGATGCTCGGGAAGGGTTATGCTGGCTTTCCTAACGTTCCGCAAAAGGGCTAGCTGCCGCACTACGACTTCAATATCTTGTCTCCCACTGAAGCTCCGGTCTTTGTTCAGCAGCCAGTTACAATTTTCTCTATTACTGGGCTAATTTATATGTGGCTTGTCGGAGAAATCGATTTGAAGACTTCTCAGACTCGGTTCCTTGTCCAGTCGCCTACAACAGATCGCTATATTCGTCAGAAGATCCAAAATATTGGGATCCACCTCAGCTCGAAGTTGAAGCCCAAACTGTCTTGCTTTGGCGAAGGGAATTTCGAGTTGTTCAAACAATGGTCCGTACAAGTGTTTAGTATTTCTTCCAAACGGTGTTGGATACTCCTGTCTGCTGAAGTAGATGGAATATAAGTCGAGTTCAATAAGAAAGGCGCGATTGTAGGTTAATCGAGAGCCTCCCTCGTAAAGCTGATGGCTGGTTTGTAGAATATTTGGGTGACATGCGTCGTTGTCGTAGCGGAAGCGCATGTCAAAAGTGAGACTATTAGAAGAGGGCTTCGTGGCCTGGTCTACTTGGATCACGTCCCTGTCCGGAAGAAGGTATCCGAGTATCTGGTCGCTGATTTCCGTGGGAGTCCTAAGAAAGGTGGTCCATCGCTCGGAGACATGACGCTGATATGAGTTTGAGCTTGGGTGTTTCGAAAATGGACAGATCGGGATCTAACATTAGACTGTGAGATTGATTGGTTTGATTGAGATAGAGGATGCTTTCATACGTAAGATACACATTACAAAGAACAAACGTCGTCGAGTAGAAAGATTAGTACTTAAGGAAGGAAATCGTGGCCACAAACAGAAAACAAAATGCAATGGTCTTTACCAATTGTCGACAGAATATATAGATGGGCGGAAGAAGGAAACTGGTTTCTACGAACATTGTAGACCTATCAAAAACCACACCCTCTCTTCGATTAATAGTGTCTAGACTGGCCGGAAAACAACCTTCAAGTATGAAGTCGCAAGCCTGCAAAACCCAAGTGGAACTTCGTTCACGGGTTTTGTTGATTGAGCATACAATCAACGTAGACCCAGGGCTACTCTCGACATTAGCAGACATCGGACATTGCAAGGAGACAGTACTGACAAGCCATGGTCTGCAGGCAGAATACAACTCATGAAGCCAGCAGTTTACCAAATCTTATCCTACAGTATCTTGGCTAGTTCCAGGACCCTTGTGATCTGGGTAGACATTTCGATGTTTGCCATGTAAATCTTGGCGTTCAACATGGTATTCGGCCCACCATGAACTTGTGCACGTCGTCCGTGTACGATTCGTAGAGAAAGCAGTCCGTTCCCTCCTTAGCTTTTTCATATGCCTTTTGCTACAAAAGTCATATCTAGGTGATCTTTTAGGGCCGATTGAAGCCTGGTTCGAACATCTTGAAGTTTCGCAAGGTCCTAGTAGCTATAGAAAGTTTTTAATCCTAGCGTCCGTAGGAGTTTTCGAGCTCTGCGTCCAAAAAGCGTTTGTTCCATTCTTCAATAAGTCATTCCGAAGCCTTGAATTTGTGCGTAGTCCGAATGCTCGCCAAAGCCAATCAGATTATCTATAGAGTAAGGGATGTTGTCCCACAGGCCGATACGCAAGGGGTTGGCGACCTTAATTTGAGCCACATTTGCTCTACCGCATGCAAAAGCTGGAAATTGTATACTAATCGGTAATTCCATTTGAGAAAATGAGACCATGTTGCCGCTTACTCATACAAAAATTTCCAAGGCGTCATCCCACAACTGGACGTTTGCTCTCAGTGTAGCAAGGTGATATCTGGTCTTGTTCCGCTGTAGTCGTGGTAGATTATTCCCTTCGTCCACATAAGTAGAAGTAGCTGGATCATCCTTGTAGTAGATATCAGGAGGTTTGACGGGCTTGGCAGGAAAGTCGTGCATGTCAGAGGCTTTATATCCTCTTAACGTTTGTTCCTTTGGGTAGGACGTAGAAAAGAACAGTATCTCAGAATCTAGCTAGCAGCTATAGAAGAGGGGAGATTGCGGAGGGTGATCGTTTTCCATGATTGGAGTACTCTGCCGAGAGCCATCTTCGAGACGGCTAGAACTGTTAGGTCGCAAGCGCACGGGTAAATACGAAGCTGGGAGTAATTATGAGAATTTCAAAGATGGTACAGTTGCGAGACACGTGATAGTCGTATGGCAGAAAACGACAGCAGCAGAGAGAAGATGCAGCACTGAGGGTCATCCCCGATTGGGCAGACAATACTGAGTTGGAAAGAATACTTCCTAACATGCTCGTCTTTCAAGGCTCGGTTAGGACAACGTGACCGAAGTCAATCCATGACATTGAAGTAGGGAATTAAGAAACGGACTTAGGTAGTAACAGTATAAGTAGACCAATCTAAGCAAACACAAAGCTGACCAGGAAGCACAGCCAAACAAGAAGTACTGAGCAGGAGAACCGTTGACCGATCTCTTAGAGCGATCTTATCTACGCCGTTATTAGCCTTTGAGAGCGTAATAAATCCTGTAGAATGGGAAAGTGTACAGGTTGTTAAGTGAGATAACATACAAGGGCAAGACAACCTCGGCATGAGGTAATAAACGATTATGTAGTCGAATCTTTATAATTTACCTGAACATACCTAGATTTTGTTGAGATGCACGTCAAAATTGGGTGGAAATCCCCAAAATATCTAGCCAGTATCAGTATTACCACACACTGTTAATCTTTCATTCAGTGCTTCATTCAATGCTCCATATATGCTCCATATATGCTCCATCCAGTGTTCCATCCAGTGTTCCACCCAGTGTTTCACTCAGTGCTTCATATAAGGAAAGATAAAAGAGCTGGAAAGACGTGTGCAGATTTGGATGAATCTGACAATTTTGATGTTCGATCACGGGTCCGCGGGATAGGAAGTCACGTTACTTGAAATTTGCACCAATCGGATTGAAGATTGCCAATTCACAATTCTATTTTACATTAGATAAGTCTTAGAGTAACGCATAACGTGAGAATGTTCTAGTCCTGGAAACTGTAACAAGAGTATCCTCAATTTGAACAAAAAAACAGAGAGGAAGAGCAAGTTCAAACCGGCGCAGAGGATTGCTATCGCTTCCCAATCTACTTTGGTTGCTGTAAGGAGACGAATTTGCCTTAGGTTAATGCCCGAAACGATTTAGTTCTATCTCGTAGCAGACGCGTTTAGCGAGCGGCACTCGCTCTGCACTTATCTCTTGGGCCCAACATATATCTCTGGCATTTATTCGATAGCTTTGAGCGGCACAAATCGCATCTAACAGTCAATTTCAAGTTTCAAGATAAGCCGCATGGAAAAAACTACTAGAACATACACTGGAGCAGAGTCACTACACCAATGGATTACCCAGCAAGCAATTATTCCGTTGTCAATCAGGTCAACTTAGAGGCGCACAAGACTTGTGGAATTGGTCATGATACAATCCAAGAAGCCATATACTGGTTTTCCTTATCACGTGTGCTTTCCTTCCATTGCTATTGTATCTATAACTGTCTCAGAATTACCGCATTTGAGTCTAATGCCAGAGACGCACGGTAGATTAGGTGAAAGAACAAACAGCCAAGCTCTACTAAATGATACTTGATAGGTCATAAAAATGCAAAGAGCTCGACCGACATCAAATAGACCACCTGAGTCATTAGACTATCCTTCAGTTGTTTCATACTTACAGCACAGCTGTTCTATTTTGCAGCTGGTGGGGCTAACATCTTTCACTTTTGGTACTCCTTCGTGACCTCAACGCATGACCTCGCGCTTTCGCACAGATTTCGGCCTCCGTACAAAGTACAATCTAATCAACATCACGGCTTGATCTCCTAATGGATTTGAGAGGGTCTTGACGCCAGTTTACGAGACCTTCTTACTCGCTATTTCTAGCGTCTATTAGTATTTATTGATAATCTTCAGAACCATGCCAGGATTGAACTTTGCTATCCCCGTTGTGCTAGCCTGTAGGGCTCGGCCTGCCATGATGCATTGAGCTCCTCATCACCACACGGTCACCAAGACGAACTCAATCCATCATGCCGTACTCCTCCTCCTCCTCCTCCTCCTCTTCCTCCTCCTCCTCCTTCTCCTCAGCCCCTTCATCATCTGATTCGGTTCCGAATTTCCATTGCCTTTCCAAAGATTCGGGATATCTGAGGATGGTTTGGTTGTTTCTATTTTGGGGTGTGGTGTGTGGGGAGGATTCGATCGCGTTGATCAACATCATGTCGATGTACGCTATAATTGTTGGCTGCTCGATAACCCAAATAAAAGGCTTTGTGGTAAAAAATTTCTTCTTTGCATCAAGGAAACAGAAGCGAAACTCTTTGCTGTCAGAAACCATTCCAAAGACACTTTGGTTGACTCTGTGCTGTCGTGCTTTGTGCACAGCGGCCATATACACTAGTAGCTGAGGCATCCCTATCGCAGCGGATTCGTAAGGTTTTGCCTCTAAAATAAGCAGAATAGCACCCGTATCATCCTTGTTGGCACCATATCCCAATGCCCAGTCTGCTCTGCCCTTGAATATCTCATTATTACCGTAGATGTCCTTGACGAGAATTGACATAGAGACTTTCGCAGATACTTGTAAAAGATGATGTGTATCTCTGTTCTCCAAGTGTCGTAAACGGTCCACGATAATAAGATCGAGTACCGTTCGACAGAATGATTCATCTTGTCTCACACCGACATAATCGCTGGTCTTGAGATCTTTGATCACGGCAGCTAATAAATATTAGCTTTCAAAACATCCTAAATACAGTGCATGCACACTTGCCAAAATGTTCGGACAGCTGCTCGGAATATTGCAGATACTCAGTTTTGAGATTGAAATAGTACGAAATATCATCTTCCTTGCAATCAATAGCCAACGCTTGTGCCGCAGCGGTAGTGCCCTTGAAATCCGTTGCTTGACGAGTCTGCGAGAATGTCAGTATCCTCTTCTGATCATGTAATATGGTAGTGTTTACTGGCAGAGCTCTCCTACGAGGTGGGATCACATCAGTGTAAGCTTTCCGAATCGAATCTAGGACCGGCACCAGGCATTTCAGGTTGGGATGCAAAGCATCCGGTAAGAAATGTAGAGCTGCTATTTGCTCTTCGTTCAGGTCCAGGTCCAGGTCGAGAGACATCGGATTTCCTGATCGACCGTCTGAATATTTGCGTTTGGACATTTTGGTACAATTGGCAAAGAATAGTCGGAAAGGCAGCAGCAAGTTGCCTCAGACCTCAGACGTATGGCGCTAAGCCCCTATCGGGTTAGCGCTCTGCTTACTACGGAAGCTGGTAGCCTGGTACTGTCTCGAGCTCGCGAAGTAAACAGAGCTAACCCGAAGGGGCTTAGCCATTGCACGTCTGATGAGTGGGTTTGCGCTTTTATTTTCTCCTTGTGCTTGTGAAATCTTTCCCAAAGGTGAATCCTTGACGTGTTGACTCAAATTTACTTAGCTCAATGAACAGCTTCATTCTGCGAGAACAAGACCGTCATTTGCCGACTCTATATATTCCGAAGAAAGGACTAGCTTCTCTGAGACACAAGATGGTACTAGGTAAGCAGATAGAACGGATGAGGGTCACAAAGTCTTCCCTGTCCGCCTCCTTGGAAGATAAAAATTTAATGTCTTTATATGAATCGTCCCTGTCTAGTCAACAACTTTGTCACTACTGGAAGATAGCGGATAATTTACTGATTTCTTTATTAACTCTGCAACTTCTTTGATGGGAGACCACCAGTAGCGTGCCTTATATATTCGGGGTTTCCCTCCATGAGCTCACCCACCTCCTCTTGGATTTCCAGAACTCTGCTGCAAACAACCCAGTGACTTTCCTGGGTGGATGAGCCATGAGGAATACTAACATACACAACGGAATAGCTACCGTAAAGTAAATCCAAAATGCTTTGCTCCCTGGTTTAACGGTTTCATTCATGCTGAAGAGCCCTGACACGAACGTCAAGGGTACAAACACGAGAGCTAGATGAGTCAACCGTGAGAGATTTGCTGTCTCTATGAGTGATCGATGGCTATCAATGATCTGGATCAGCGAAGTGACAATTGGGACCATAGCCTCTAACCGGCGGCTATAAATATCAAGGCTTGAAGCAATATGTTTATAATCCTCTATCAATAGGCGGCAGGTTCCCCCGTCTCGATCCTTAGGACAATGGTGTTCAAGAAAACTGATAACGGAGCGGATCTTCAGGTGTGTTGCCATAGATCGACGGGACCATCTTTGAAGAGCAATAAGGTCGGTATTCAGTGTTGCAATTTGTTCCAGCACTGCAGGAATAGTGTCTTGAGTGTACTCATAGTGCTTTGTGCTATGATACATTACCTCCAAGTACGTCATCCACTCTACGGCGACGGTTCTCAGAGGATAGTAGGCCAGGGAAACTAATGTTGGGCCGTTGGCATCAAAGCCTTCAGGCGGTCCATTGCTCCAGTGGAAGATCAGATTGTTGGAAATAGGGGAGTTAGTAACCTCCGCCTCATAAGGCTGATAGGGCTGGGGCCCGCTAGTAGAGTTTTCACCTGCTCGCTCCTAGATAGACTCCTATACAGCTTCAACCTCATACACTAAATGCCCCATATGACCTTGTCTTCCAACACAGATTCTTAAGCAGGGATTCACGTCCTGGGTCGAATTCGGGAATGGTATGGTCAAGGAACGATGTGCCAGACAGAAAGTCTTCAACGCAGCCTTGAAATGGGCGGGACTGTAGTGTGGCGGTTATTATTCGACTCTCGTCTCGAGGATTGATGACGAAAGAGTTGCTGATAGAGACGTCGACAAGCACAAGCCCTGGTCTATTTGAGTCCCAACTTCTCCATATTTATAAGAATGTGCTGCTTTTCTTACCTAGCCATAATCCGTCCTTTCCAACGGTCTTTAAAATTGAACAGCAGTGCCGTGCAAGTCCAATATTAGCGCCCTTAACCGGTGGTAACATTCTAACTTTCCGTGGAACATTCATGTCTCGGAGCAGCGTTTCTTTGGAGCCATGGTATTCGAACTGGAGCACACGGTGATATTGGATTGTCAAGAAATCTTGCGACTTGGCCATAGATGGTAGCGTGGCCCTGTAGGGCCTTGCTGCTGCTATATCGGTTTGAGAAACACCGATATGCGACGAAAAGAAGAAGGGGTCGATATTCAAGGCACAACCAAGCATCTCGATGATATTACTGGACAAATCCTCTATGACTAATAGTCGGCCTCGGAGATTTTTATCCTCCCCAGCCTGACTCTGTAGCAAGGATGCAAGATTTTTCAAGTCAAGTCTCTTGTGGCTCACAACACCAGAGGTAGAGAACTCTAGACAGGCGATTCGACAACTATTTCGGTTTGAACGGTCATTCGTAAGAAAATTGGAAAGGTTTTGGAGGCACGGATTTTGCCGAGTCCGTGCTGCGACGTATGATTGGTACGGATTTGATTCGTTGTTCATTGCGCGTTCGACTGGGCTATATAGTACAGTGATAAGTTTCTAGGCGGCAAGCAAAAGATCTTTGAGACCGATGCAGAGCTCAAGTAGAGTCTCAGGCTTCTATCGAGTAAATCATTCAAGCTTCACTCCCTACACCGTCTTTCTGATTTGCAGCGTGGCAGCCTCACTTCTGCAGCCCCGCTTTATGCAGCCAAACAGCCAAACAGCCAATCAGATAACTGTCCTTTTCACTCTGTCTCCAAGACATCAAAATATAGGACCCAACGACTTATCCGTCTCTAATCTATCAACTCTCTGTCCCCTTGGTCGGATTACCAGTGGCATTCTACTTGCTTTCACGTGCCGTTCTTACTCCGATGGGGACGATACCCAAGTTCGTTGAGACCTTCCGTCGCGATAGGGAGGTTTTCGCGAGAATAGAGAAAGAGGTGGAAACTCTTTGCAAGGAGAAGCTATTGGACTACAATATCAAGTTCTCATGGCAATCGCGCGTGAAAAAAGCTGCTTCACTTCAAAAGAAATTGGAAGATCGCGGTAATCTATATGCAAACGAAATTGATAATGTCGCTGATGTCAAGGATCTGGTGGGTGGACGAGTCATTGTGACACGCCGGAAGGATTTCGGACTTGTTGAGGAGATGATAAAGAAGAACTTTAACATCCAAGGTCGAAGTCAACATCCGAAAGCAGAGGAAAATCTAGTCACCTTGTCAGCACGGTCTCGTGGCTATGATGGTCTCCATTTTCATGTCACACGGCGAAACTCCCGAGACGAACGATACGGCGACTTGCTTATTGAGATTCAAGTAATGTCCGCATTTAGGTGGGCCTGGTCCACATTGGAACACCATATCATATACAAGAAACTGAATGGCGAACCTGACAAAATCTTATTGCTGAACCTTGAGATGCTTGAAGGCATTGAGCTGCTTTGTTCTGACTCCAATTCGCCCTGCCATGAACCACATGATGCTAGTCCAGATCAGCAAATCAGAATAAGATAATTCGTACGCGTGAAAAAGGATATAGTGTCTGAAGAAGTGCAAAATCAGAAACAAAATAAGAAGATTATTTCATGGGTATCGAAATCCGACGTTGAAAACGATCACAATCTGGTAAGAAGAACGCTTGGGCCGCATTATAGAGGCTCGGGACAATGACTTCGACCACAATATGACGAAAGAATTGTGTTCTTCGAATAGCAAGTTTTTTGGCTTGCTGGCTCAGGTCCGTAAGCTTCATTCTTACAACTCTGATACAATCTAGATTCTAACAGTTAGTGACGCCTCTATAGTTGATACAGGCAAAAGTTCGTTGGTGTAGATATTCTTTCCCCTTTGATTGCGTGACTAATTATAGCTGATTGTTGTATGACAGCAGACAGCTTCCAAATTATCGAATGACATTTCGAACGTATTCAGTTAAGGGAAGAAGAGCGCCTCGTTTTTTCTACTGTTCTGGCAAGAAAGGTCCGAAAACTAAGACGCTCGAAGTGCTTCACACTCTCATCGCCCAGCTTGCTGAATTCATCACTGGTGTGTTCGTTCCAGCCTTAGTCAAAAAGAGATACGGAAATGGTAACAGAAACCCGATTGAGATACATGAATGTTCAAAACTTCTTGCAGATCTCGCAAGTGAGTACCAAAATACTACTATCATTGTCGACGCGCTCGACGAATGCCAGGACCATGACACGCTTCTCCTCAACCTAGAAGAGGTTTTGAAGATGATTCACGCAGCCGGTAAAGCGGTCAAACTATTCTTGTCGAGTCGAAACCAAGTGGATGTGAGTGAATGCTTCCCAAGTTGTGAGACGTTAAGACTCGAACATGTAGTTGCCTTAAATAAGGAGGACATGATAAGGTTTGTGCAGGCACAGGTCAAAGAAAGGAAAAATTTACGCTTAGGGTCTCGCATTCTTGAGGGTAAACATCCGGAAAGACAGGCTCATCGAAGTGCTGGTAAAACACGCTCAAGGAATGCAAGTTGCTTCTGTTTGATTCTCTCTTACTGGTCAATCTCTAATATGAGTTTGTAACACAGGTTTATGTGGACGAAGCTTCAGCTTCAATTGTTTTTTGGTCCACATGCTCGAAAGAAGCTTCGAAATGATATAATCAAGCGACTTGAGAAGTTGGAGCTATGGGACGGAAATGCAAAAGATGACATGCTGTACAAGGTGTATGATTCTGTATATGAAGATAATACAGAGGAGAACTTGGACAGTCGAAAGTTTGCCTCCAGAGCTTTCAAATGGATGATATGCGCCATGCGACCTTTATCGATCAAGGAGCTTGCCGAGATTGCATCGATTGGCGACGACGGCGTCAAGGATGTAATCACAGTGGACGAACTTCTCCTATTTTGCAGCAATTTCATTATCTCGGATTCCGGCGGAATCGCTCAATTCCCACACCCGTCGGTTCGAGAATATCTGGAGACACGGGAGATCGACGAGATTCATGAGTATTCGCCAGAGCAGGCACATACACAAATAGCCGTAACATGTCTAGCATACCTCAGTCATCCTCAAACTCGTATTACGGAATGCAAAAGGTCAGAAAGGGATGTACTTGAGTATTCATTGCTGTATTGGATTGATCATTTGGCTGCTGTAGTGCCTCAGAACAGATCAAAACTTCTGCAACGTCTCTACAGCGAGTTTCTGTCCGAAAAACACGGAAGATCTCTCACTGTTGATTGGTTAGAGATCTTATCACAACGCTTTAATGACGGCTCCGGGCAACTCTCGCGTGTGGAAGATGCTGTCTCCAAACCCCAAAACCCTCTTTTCGCAGGATCTATATGGGATTGGTTGATATGATATCTGAATCATCAATGACGACTGATAATCTGAATAAGACGAATTTATATGATAAATCATCATTGATGCTTGCTATCTCTTATGGACATTGCCATATTGTTACGCTCCTACTGGACAAGGGTGCGGACGTTGATCTGATTACAGAATATGGCGACTGGAGTTTTGAAGGCGCTATCGCGCTGCAGACACCATGTGAAGCTAGTTTCGAGGCTATCGGTGGATTGTTACTCGATAGGGGAGCGAACATCAATCAACGCGCAGGCAGGACTCTACGGTACCGCACTGCAGGCAGCATGTTGTAACATTAACCAAGTCATCGTTCGATTGCTACTCGATAGGGGAGCGAATATTAACGCGAGGGGAGGAGAATACGGTAATGCGCTGCAGGCAGCATGTTATAGTGGTAATGAAGTCATCGTTCGACTATTACTCGATAGGGGAGCGAATATCAACGTGAGGGGAGGACATTACTTTAATGTGCTGCAGGCAATACGTTGTGAGTATTATAAAGTCATCGTTCAACTACTACTTTATAGAGGAGCGAAATTAACACCCAGGAAGAAATAGCTTGGAACTGCAGCATGTTATATAGGTAATCAGGTCGTCGTTCAATTATTGCTCGATAGGGGAGCAATCATTAACGCGCGATATGGGAAAACGCAGGTGGAGATTTGCGTTTGCACAGCCTCGTATGAAACGTATTCTTTTCGTGTAGCTACATCTGATTTCAATCAGAAGCTGAATGTCGTCGCATAGAAATCTTCACTTTCCCTGATTCGGGAGGGGGGCTGTCCGGCAAAGAGTTGGTGGCGGACAGCCGAAGAGAAGAAGAAGGAGTAATAATGTTGGAAACAGGGGAGATGGTAATCTCCGCCTTCATAGGGCTGACAGGGCTGGGGCCCGCTAGTAGAGTTCTCACCTGCTCGCTCCTACTCCGTAGATAGACTCCTAACAGCAACAACCAAAATATCAATATGCCCCCATATGACCCCGTATTCTTAGATCTGAGGCGCAGTCAAGATCGAGTCTACCACAATCCTAACGCGGCCGCAGCAACCTCTGCAATCTTAATCGTTAACATAGCAGTCTAGTAGAAGCTCTGCCTGAGTCACGTATATAAAAGCTTAAGCTCGCCCTTCTCTTTCGCCCTTTGTCTTTTTCGTTTTGTACATTATCTAGTATATGTCCTGTACTTGGATTCTACCTAGTAACCCAAGGAATATCATCTTTCAATTGATAGTTCCTAGCCTAGTCCCTGACATCAATCAACTAATCAATCAATCAATCCCACCAACGGGCTAAGCACCGTCATACGATCAAAGAACTCCCACTACCATTTGCCATTCTGCATCGAATTTGTAGGTATTGTCTACTGAGCAAAACTCATCCTACTACCAACGCAAAACTTTTCCAATAATGTCCGACGCGTGGTTTAGTAGTAAAATATTACCTCCCGACGGCGACCCAGGAGACGGCTGCCACCCGACCGAAGCGCAGGCGCTGAAAGACTACTGCCACAAGAAAACAAGCGCAAAGGAAGCTGCTCAAGCCATCACGCAGTATCTAGTAGACTCCAATGACCCCGAGGACGAATTGTCTGGTCTCTGGGGCCTTCTCGAAGATGCTCTCGTCGAACTGCCCGCAACGCAGACCCCAGCCCTGATCCAACTGCTCGATGCCATCCGAAATCTCCCCGAGCCAGACATGACGGCCAGACGCACCACAGAGAGGTCTTGGGATGGCTTCCGGCGGGATCTGGTCAACTTTGGCCACATGTGGGCCGACTGCTACAAGTCCGACAACTGGCGCCCCGATCTGGCTGCCAGCGATCCGGCCAACCGCGCAGAATTACGAGCCGAGCATATCAAGCGAGCCGATATCGAAGCGCGCCTGACCGTCGCGGACGTCGGTATATTTCCCATGGACTGGGCCTACGAGTGCATGGCCGATGCGCTCGAGCACCGAAGCGCCGTGCTGGACTTTGAGGTCCCGGCCGCGGCCAGGTGGATTGCCATTGTCGGCAATCAAATGTACGCCGGAGCAGTTGGCGGTGAGGAGAGCTGGGCTTTGAAGAGGCCGCGTGATTTCGGAAAGGAAAGCAGCGCGATGAGCTTGGAGCGATGGGCATTCTGGAAGAAGCGCTTGGGGGAGTTGGCTCAGCAATGCGAGGCGGTGCGGATTGCGGCAGAGGGTGCGGTTCGAGAAATGGAAGCCTTGGAGCGCAATTCGCCTGGCAGCGAGTAGAATTTTGATGTTCCTGAGGTCTCAGTCAGTGTGGTAGCCAAAACGGAACACGCAAAGTCCGCCGTAAGGCTGGACCCTTCCGTGGGGCAAATGAGTATTGACATGACCAGCCATCGGTAGTAAGCGGAATGATAGGGTACAGTAGTCTTGCGGTAGAAGGCCTCCGCCTGCCAGAAAGAAACAAATATGCCGGCCGAATTCGTTGGCTAGAGCTCGATTGAACCCAACCCATCACCAATTTCACACTCCGGTGGAAGGTAATTTACGGAATCGCAGGAATGAGCGTATATTACATTAAGCAACTAAGGAGCGTATTGGCATGCATGCCACAACACACCCCACCCCCCTTCGCATCCATCAACCCCCCTATCCACACCCGATTTCCCACTCCCACTTCCATCCGCTCGCCATCACTATCTCCTCAACGCTCTGCTGCACCTCTCTAATCATCACCCTCACCCTCACCACCGCCATAGCCCCACTTGTCGTTCTTCTTGCAATGCGGCTTCTTCCAGTAATAATCGAAGCCGCCCTCGCAAGAGTTGTAGTATCTAGATTTCTATTAGATGGCTTCACTTCTGGATTGGTGGGTGCGGAAGTTTAGAGAAGTGAGGACAGGTAAGGAAGTAATGAGTGGGAGTTTGGAGGAAGACGTACCCGCCGTATTTCTTGCCGCAGTTATCGTTCTTGTACTCGCATTTATGGCACTCGTCTTCCTTGCAGTAGGGTTTTGGGTAGCATTGGTCGAAGGACTCGTAGCAGGAGTTGTAGGACCTTTGGATGGCGGTTGTTAGTTTGGTGGGCGTGGTTGGTCTGGATAGATGGTGGAAGGAAGGTTCTGGGAGTTGAGGTAGGGTAGGGGTGAAGTGAGGGGAGGGTAGATTGGGTGAAGGTTGGTGGTTAGTAGTGATGCCACATGACGGTAGTGACGGAAGATATGGCGGGAATACTATGTGCATCGATGGAAGAGATCTGGGGTGGATATATGGAAGAGAAACATCATACCCTCCGTATTCTTTTCCACAGTCATCGTACTTGTACTCGCACTTATAGCAATTGTCACCCCACTGCTGGTTGGGCATAGCAGAGACGAAGCCGGTGCAGAGGAGCACGGCGACGCTGGCGAGAGCTTGGAGCTTCATGATCGCTTGTTTTGGATTGATAGATGGACAGATGCTTTGGTAGATGAGGTGTTTTCCGATTGCCTGGAGTAGTGGAGCGAGTGAGGATGATGAGAAATGATGGGAAAGGAGCCTTCTCTTATACTTGTTGAGAATGTCACGATCTTGAAACCTCGATCAGGAATAGTCTCGTCAATAATACGTGCGTGCCTCCCAGCAACAATGATTCCTGAGTTCCAATGGCTAGAACCCTGAAATGTTGAGGCAGGAGAAACGCCAAGCCAATGGCTGGAGAAAGAAGTTCGCATGATGGTTAAGATTCAGCTTCTCCTCTCGACATATTCCCTTTTCGACAGCGTCGGCGGGCTTTGAGTTCTTGAAAGAGCGACCACAATGCAAGACTACGACATGAAACAATAGAGTTTGCATATACGAAGCTGGACGGCGTCCCGCGGAGGGTAAGGAGATCTCGATGTAAAAGTTTGAGGAGAGATAGTAGCGGCTGACAAGGCTGTGACCGTGCATGTGGGGAGATCAGCCTCGTGAAACTTGATTTGGGAAGAACCCCTCATCTTGAGAAAGTTACATTTCGGCTGTGCCGTCCTCTCCATCGAGGAAGAAAAGGTTGAGTAAGCCATTCGGGAGGCTTGAGAGGGGTGATCGACCAAGGGAAGTAACAGAAATTGACACGCCAGAGAACGAAGAAGAGATTCATTGGATCTTCTGACCACACGTTACCGAGATTACGAGGTTAGTAGGCAAAGGACAGCTTGTGAAGGCATCGCCGTCTATACCAAATCCTGCAAGAGAATGAGAGTTGCCAAGTGTTCGTGGCTGGATCAGACTTCGGCGTGGAGAGCCTTGCCCGTGTCAGGACTGGGATTATCGAGACTGAGCGACCCTTCCTTTCGGCAGCTACGGGTATCCCCGTCCGCCAGATGCTCACTCTGCCGAGCTAACAATTCTGTGCTTTCAAGTCTTCCGCGGTTCTTTTTGTGTGGGTTTAGGTTTAGGTCTCAGATTAAATGTTGCCGATGACGGGATCTGAAGGGGTACAAAGTTTGCCCCTAAGAATTGGATCAATAAAAGAAGATTTTGTGACGTTTTGGCAGACCGTTGAGACTGTTCGGAAACTCACCGACAACCGTCACAGCTCTTGGACATGAGATACTGTACACCAGGCAATTCACTGGACCAGGGGGCAACGTGGGCGTTAATGTGTGGGGGATGCGCATCGAAGAGGGTTCTTGGACATCAGGAAGCACAGCAAGGCTCATGTACCCCACAACTGACGGAGTAACCTCGTATGGTGGACTTTCGTGACCGAGCAGCTCCCTAAGCTTTGCTAGGAAAACATAGCCGCATGGAACGAAAATCCTCCGCCGAAAGGGGAATTGAGGCTTGGTCAGACGAACTCTAATCGTCACATCGGCCACGCCGAAAGAAGTCCAATTCGACGACTTGATATTCATTAGTCACATTGATATTGAATTGATCACGGATCGATTTTCTCTTCCCTCTCGGGAAAAAGCAAGGTACCTGATCGTGCTGTTTCTGTCCTCGTGTCCCAGTCTTGCCAGACGGTTGGTTGGGTGGACCATCAATCGTGCTCCGCGTTCATCTAGAGTATGCGCAACCTTCCTGTCGACGAATCATAATGTGCTACACATCGGAGGACGTTCAAGTTAAGAGCGTAAAGTACTGCCAGACGGGATGTGCATTTAGGTTGCAAGCTGATGGAATAACGATCGGGATTTTCATTGCAAGGTTTGGCCTCGAATTTAGTAAGCACTGGCGCTTACCTTAAATGGTGATAGGAGGCCTTTGCCTCAGGATCCTTCACACGTGTTTTTGCAACTAAGCCCCTTCGGGTAAGCCCCGGCAGCCAAACCCCTTTGGGTTAGCTGCTTTGCTTACTGCGTACGGTAAGTTGCATCTACACCCGTGGGCTACAAAGTCATCCAAAGGGTCGATAATCCGGAGGGGCTTGTTACTGCAGTGCGAATGCGTAAGTCTCAAGGACAACATTATCTTCTCAAAGGTCCGTGGAGATAGGCGATGCGACTTGGAATGGCAGCATCGTTTCCTCTAACGGGCGCTGGTTGTATGATATAATCATCGACATCGTTGAACGCTCGAAGAGTATAGCTCGTGGCCATCTACCTAGGCCTTCAAGTGGCTCTTTGGATAGGATCTACCATGACGCGCTTGTCAGTCGAAGACTACCTTATACTGTCGGATGGATATGTGCCTTGTTTACTAAGCTAGCTGTGGCCGAAAGTATGCTGGATGAAATCTACAAAATCGACGCGACCTTGTCATCCCGAAATGCAGCCGATGACAATCATTATACGCTGGGCAGAATTGGCTCGCATAATATTGTCCTTGCCACTCTAACCTCTGGGTCAACAGGTTCTGTATCTGCCGCCAACGTCGTGAGCCAAATTCTATCCACCTTTCCATCGATTAGACGTTCTGGATTTGGTTTGGTTTGGTGGTGGGAACTGGGGGTGGTGCTCCCAGCCCAGAAAACGATATCCGTCTTGGTGATGTTGTTATAAGCGAGCCGGTAGGACGCTTTGGAGGTGTCATCCAGTATGACTTCGGGAAAACAGAAGCAGAAGGCAAGTTTCGTATTACTGGTCATCTGAACCCGCCACCAGCCATGCTCCTAAATGCGGTGATGGGCCTGAGATCGAAGCCCGAAAGGGCTAATCACGAGATCACAAAGCACCTGGACGTCATATTTGAACAGAATCCACGAATGCAAATAGATTGTTCCCGTCATGAGAATCTAGTCGACCAACTGTTTAGCGCGGAATGTCAACACCCTCTCAAAGAACCCACACGTACAAAATGTAATATCAGCGAGTTGGTACATCGACCGCCTCGAGCTGAAGAGGAGCCTATAATTCATTATGGCCTAATGGCCTCTGCTAACCAAAGTATGAAAGACGGAGAAACTCGGGATCGGCTAACGAAAAAAGAGAATGTCAAATGTTTTGAGAGGGAGGCAGCTGGTCTAATGAACACCTTTCCGTGCCTTGTGATAGGCAGAATCTCTCCTTCGGATTCGCACGAAGACAAGTCTTGGCATTGTTATGCCGCTGCTGTTGCCGGAGCTTACGTTAAAGAGCTGTTATGCACAATGCCAGCTGGTAGGTCAATTTTAGTATCGAAGGCTGTCATGCTTAACATCAAGCCAACAGTATCCCAACCATAAAATCTAAAGCCTCAGATCCGGCTTTCATGGTACCGTTTAACAGAGATGCAAAATTGATTCAGTCTACGACGATAGCTAGACTGGAGCCTCAACCGTTGGCTTTGCAGGAAGTCACAGAAGTTACAGAAGTCACAGAAGTCACAGAACCATCTTGTAGATATTGAGAAGAACACTTGCGCACACTAGTGTTTCGGGTCATGCTAGTACGCTGGCGAAGTTCGAGCAATCATAGGCAACTACTGTACAAAAGCTACCACTTTTCGAGTACAACTTCTAGAAACATACGCACCCGAGGTTGTGTGTCCCACTGGTCGAGTGAAAAGACGTTGAAGAAGGCAGCGGCCGTCTCCTTTGCACTGTTAAGAAACGCGGATAACACAGGGACTTCCTTCGGCTTCATGTTTGAGCCAGCATTTATTGGACCATGCCACAGCCTCTAGCCGGTTATGAGCTCATACATCAACAATGGTAAAGGTGTGTATCTCATTGACCAGAACGTTAAATAGGAGTTGATTGACGGGCGGAGGGAGTAGAGACGACAATGGGAAATGCACCGCATCTGCTTCTTGGATGACGTGTGTAGTCTTGTATGTATTTATCTAAGCAAGTGAAGCGGGACGAGTGAGGTTACGGATCACTCACCCCCCAGAGATGTCCTATGAAACTGGGAACTGGGCCTCTTCCCTGGGGACTGAAGTCAACGGTCTGTTATACTGAAGTTCATCAAACAAAACTGATAAATACTGTGGTCGAAACCTCTCAACTGACAGTTGACAACTCAGATGCTATCAAATTCACTGTCCACTAATTTGAGCCTACAACCAACATACTTTTGCTCATTGGAAAGCTAACGACAGGCGGTAGGAAACGAACAATGTCAACTCAGTCGTTTAGCAGGTATGGTGGCCGATTACTTGCCGCATATGAAGCGTATTTTACCATTTACTAATCCCATTCTCTAGCCCTACAAAAGGAGCACGGTCTCAATTCCTAGGCCTCACCGCCATTTTAAAGCCTCGAGTTATCGGCCCGGGCATTCCGCTTTGACCGTATCACTCGCCCTCGCAGTGTCATTCGATTCCATATCTTTTCAGCTCACTCCTATGGCCTGTTGTGACAATCCACTAGTTACGGGGCGTGCGTGGCTTCTTCTACTTCAGCTACGGCTCGGGTCGTCGTAGGATACGCCTGCCGGGTGACATGCTATTGCTAGGCTTGAGCCAGATTCTGTTTCCTGGCTGGAGGTTTTGGACAACCATCAGAACATATTTGTCTGACCACTATATCAAACTTACCAGGGTCAATGCTGAGGACAAAAACCCTCGGAGGGGGCAAAATTTTTGTCAGTGCTCTCTTCGATTGGCAGGTGCTCCTTCCCTGATATGCTCTTACGTAAATAAGCCTTTCTAGCTCAACCTTTCAATGGGGAAAAAAGGCTCCCTCGCCTGCGTTGCCTTTCAACATGTAGTCACAGTACAGGATAATGTTGCTGTTATAAACTTTACAACAATATTGCTGTCGTTTTAAGCAAGCTGAGAGATTGCCTTCTAATGATTCTCGTACAACTTGGTACTTATAATCGACTAGGCAGTCCTGAAGACGTGCGTAGCCTTCTCGCTTGTCACCTGGATAGTTCTTAAGAAGCATATCGATCAAGCAGCACAGCCAGCGAATTCTAGGCACGGATTACCTTACACATTCCACCAAATCCGTTGTTCAAGTTCTCATTGAGGTTCCTGGATTCCTGGATTCCCTAGAACCTCAATGCGGCTTCAATATTATGAAATTAGCACGCTTAGATTGCCTGCAAATGGCCATTGAATAGACATTGTTACTTATAACAGCTTATCTTCTCCCAATGCTTCGCAGGAATGACAGATCAGATGTATACATCAAACTTCCATGGTCGCTCTTGCTTTTGACCTTAGCCTGAACAGCGACACTTCTTGTCTTGAGCTTGCAACATATTTATAGTATGTTGCTCTGGTTCTGCAACAGTTTTGTCGACAACGGGCAGCAGGATATTGTCACGTCTCTATTGCTCATTGAGCGAACTGGTCGACCTCTTAAAGCGCACCTGTCTTACGATTTCTGATTGCGACAGATATCTGTTGGAATATGCTATAGATACCTGAATAGGATTGTTCCAAAATGTGTTCACGTTTTGGCCGATTCGTCAACCAACAATATCTACTGTCGAATTCTGGCCGAGGATATCTCGGAAAGACAAATCATGGTGGAAAAACGCACCTCCGATCTGTACCCACAATAATTATTAAACTTGTTTGATTAACAAGGTACATAATTTACGAGAGTAGTTAGATTGCAGGCTGAGAGAGCTACCCTGGGCCCTACAGTCAGCCCGGAGTCAGCTTACAGTACTTGAAGGCGACCGAAAGACTTTACAAAGCTGTCAATCGCTATATTTCACTCGGTTCTATGTATACTGCAGCCTTCAAGCCCTACAAGTCCAGGATATCTTTGAGATCAAGGTACTTTGAACAAGCAGAGAATTCTGTTTTGGTTATCCACTGGGAGTATATTACACCAAATCACGAGCTTCTCGAAACGTTCATTGCGTCTGGGGTGTGGTGACCAAAACGACCAGTCGGGTACAGAGAGAGTGCAATAGTAAGCAGGAATGTCAGACTTGCATACAATAGCATTGACGGTGTGCGTAACACATGTAAGGCTGCAGCGTAGTTCATGCATGGAAGCTAATCCACGATCTGCGCAGTCTTCAGGGCTGCATACAATTAATCCTGAGTGCCTCTACTTCGATAGTCAACGACGTGACTTGACGCACATCTGGATACGCAGGTGTTCTGGGTTCAGTTACGGATAATCTGTATACCACAATCCTTTCGACCTGACTCTCCTCTCCCTGCTTGGTTTGAATGCTGGATGCGTAGGTATCGGAGAGATTCTTACCTGATCTCAAAGATTGTCACAGTATGCAAGGCATACCTTGTCGTTGCGCAATCTTTTGAAGCACACCACCCTGCTTCACGACTTCTGATAGGCTAAACTCCTTGTATAGCTGCGGATTCGGTTCGCCTTCCCATACCGAGACCTTGGCAACCACTCCTTCTCAGCTTATGTGCTGACTACCTGATGCCTAATGTTGATCAGACGAGGGAGCAACTGGTACGAGCAGGCAATGACTTGTACGGACTAAGTGGCCTATCATACGAAAAAGGGAGCCGCTAATCTAGGATTCCCAGGAAGATCCTTTCTTATCAGTCTTGATGCTCGCCTTACACCTTTGTATGCTCACTATTGCACCTCTTAGCCTGACCTTGGAAGTGTGCTTGAAACATCTGACATGCTTCACCGTTGGCGTTTTTGCTATGGTTATGTCTGACTATTCAATTCATGGAGAGGCTTACAACCTCAAACCTGGCCATAGCTTTGCTTGCGCGTCGTGTCACAGATTTCCAACTCAATCAAAACATATTCATTACTGCGTAACATTTCTTATTGTATGCAATTCTATCATAATCGCGCAAGTCCTGAACCTGAGCGCACACAATGCCTATCAATGCTCAACCAACTCGAGGGCCAAAATTAAGACATTCCTGCGACGCCTGCAACATCGCCAAAGTTAAGTGCAGTAAAGCCCGCCCCGCGTGTGCCCGTTGTCACTCGCATCAATTGCAATGTATCTATGGGGTGTCTATGCGGTCTGGCAAACATCCAGCAAGTCGAAACAAAGTACCAAAGCATCTACCAGTATCGCAGCGGTCGAGAATTACATCGCATCAAGGGGCAGTCTTTGAAGGTTCGGCTATTTCAATATTGGCGGAGAAAAGCGTCTTTTTCGAGCACACAGCGCCGTCACTGGTCGAACCTATCCCCTTGCATGATAACAGGCCAAATATCCTTCCAGACATTAACGGCTTGTATAATCTCGAGAGCTTGATGAGTGTCGATGGCCAATCTCACCAGAGCTACTCTGAATCCTATGGTGGAGATATGTTCGAAGGAGATCAGTCTCATCCATTCTGGAGCAATACTCAGAGCATACCGCAAAATGTATTCTCCACCGAACAACCACCACCGATACCTCTTTTCACCCCAATAACTCCTGAAGCACCATCAGCAATCCTTTCAAGAACCGTGCAAAGACAGTCCAAAGCCGCCGCTCTCTCGTCCTGCTTTTGCAACCAGAAGATATTGCAACAGCTTTTCGAACTCTCTAGAGGATTCAGCGTACCGCCCTCTTTTGATGTTGCTCTACATCAAAACAAGAAGGTCGTCACTCTGTGCCAAAACATCCTCAATGACCACACCTGTTCCCAACATGACGCGCCTTATGTCCTGGCCTTTGCCGCCCTCATCGCCAGAATCATTAGCGTCTACGAATCCATCTATCTCAAACACTACCAAAGTGCACCTTCTTCAGAATCGTCAATGCGTTCAAGAAGCAATACCTGGAGCGGCGACGATGGCGCTTCCATTTTTGCCTCGGAAATGGACGATAGTGAGAGCTTGTGCAGCTCTGCCAACCCGAGTAACTTTAAAACCCACTGGACCACGCCATACCCCTTCACCATCTCGCTGCCCAGCATGGAAACGGGGAGGATAGCTACAAAACCTCTTCCCTTGACGCTGGACGCACATAGACTGGGTCATGAGGACGAGGAAAGTCTGAAGATGAACATTCTCAAGATTGAGCTTTCTAAAGTCGGCGATCTAGTAAAAGCCTTTGGGCAGAGATATGCTGGCAACAGTTCAAAAATGCAATATGAGGCCAAGGTTAACGAGGATATGGTATCTTTTTTGCAGAAGAGGCTGCGGGATAGTCGGGATATGCTGAGCGGTCAAGAAAGGTAGAGGTAAGACATGCAGCTCAAGGAGCTCGGCCAAATTTATCTTTTGTGCCTATAATTTTCGTTACAATCGCATGGATAAAGAAGATGTTAGAGAGCATTATAGACATGTTGCAATCTTGCGACTATTACTTGCATCTTCGTATCTTGCATTCCGAGGGTCGTCGAGCGCAGACATGAGAAGTTTATTGATAGATATACTAGACACCACAACGCGATCCAAGCCTATGAATCACTTCAACGCGAGCCAATATCTCAATTTCTTATACGCATGCCATTCCTGCGCCATTATCTTCCAGCAAATATTGATATATACAACTGAAGGCAGAGAAGCCTACTTGAGAAGCGATGCTTCGAGCACCTCATATAACAACGGCAGTACTCAGTACAGCACTTCAATAAAACCCTCCTAAGCTCATCAAACACCCTATTCTACCACATCACTTAGGATTGCAAGCCTATATCATTGTTTCAACTACTACAGAGCCCCTATCTAAGCCAACCCAGTCCTGGACTTCGAATCTCTGAAAATTCACAATAACCTTTGCTATTTCAAATCCGCTAGATGAAGAAAAACCCACTACTAACAGCTTAATGCGAACAAAAAAAGAAACGCCCACCCTCCATCCTTTCTCCCTCTCCCTCTACGAAACCACCACCCAAAACGCCACCCGCCCACTCCTAAAACCATCATCAAGCACATACGTAATCCCGAACCCCGAACCCCGAACCCCAAAGCCAACAGCCAACCCACCTCCTTTCATCAAGTCCCCCTATAACCCATCCTAGAAACTCAAATACGATACTTCACGCCGCTATCCGTCCTCCCTGCCAGATATCTGCAATGTCCCAGGCCCTGAGGGTGTTGACTGTGAGAGTGGGGGTAGATGTGGAAAGGCGGGTGAGTAGGGTGGACTTGAAGGAGGTGCTTTTGAGGCGGGAGGCTGGGTCTGGTGCAGATGCGACATAACGCAGGATTTGCTGTTTCTTGAATCGATGAGGCTTTGCAAGGACTGAGACAGAGCGAGACAGAGCGGAGAATGGAACATTGATGAAAGATGTCACGAAGCACGATTACCTAAGCATTTTGATCAATGAGAAGATACATATCGTTGAGTCGGCATTTGCACAAATCGACCGCTGTTCTAATCTATTTCGTTTCGCTCCAAGACATCCTCACCCGTCAAGTCCATCCAAACGCGCCCAACCCGGCCCTCGCAAGTCCATAAGAGACAGAATGAGAGGCGGAGAAGAGAGAAGAAATACAAAACCTACGTGTAAGCCCTCCCAACAAATCAACTTACCGCCCCCGCAATTTTCCCCTGCATAATACCACAACGATCCGCCGCCTCAATCTTCTCAACAACCAAGCTCTCCTCTCAGCCCATTAACTGATTTCACCCAGCATCCGGTGATTCAGCAGCCACCTTAACTCTTTCGGGATCATCATCTCGATACGCCGGCCTCGGGCTGTCAGACGAGTTACAGACGCTGTCCGTAGTCCAGATCATGTGTGTCTTGGCGCCCTGCCGAGAGGAGAGGGCACGGCATTGTAGACGTTGAGGGTATCGAGGGAATGGGGCAGGAGCCATTCCAGAGGGGGCTGTTTGCCTTGGCCGAAGAGACCGATGGTGTCGAAGAAGGCGTACAGGCTTGGCGCGAGCTTCTCCAAAGTGATGGGGAAAGGGGTTCGGAAAAGATCAGGCGGGGCTTTCTTTGCCTTGCTGGGTGAGTTGCTGCGCCGCGTCGTATGTGCAAACTGTTGAAGCAGCGATAGGTGTAAGTGTGTAGATTCTATAGAGGTGAAGGTTCAGCTAACTAAACCAACAGATACCCCTGACTAACCCGATTAGGATAGGCCCTGAGCATCACGTGCATCAACACTCCCCCTTGCGCAGGCCTATCCTAGACCTCGCTGCCGCCAATTTTGATGCTATTCAGAAGCTCCCTTTGCCAGAAAGCTTCCTCTGCAACCAATGCAGCCGAAAAAACACTCCCTCTGACCAATTAGCTCCCTCTGAAGCCATGTAACCTGCTATTTGCCATAGGTGTTGACGTTGACCGAAGCCATCCTAGCTCCTATTGAATGAACCTTCCTCTTGGTATACGAGGGCACAAGCGTAGAAAGGCATATAGATATATTTGACTGAACTATCTAGTAGGTAGAGCATACGGGATGAAGAAGGAAGGAAAGAAGTGGGCGAAGGGTAAATACCCATCCACTAGCGCCGGATAAATGCGGAGATTACTAACCACAGGGGTAACAGTATCGTTCCCTGTTTCCAACATTTCCAACACTCCCTCTTAGGAATTGAAGCTCTATATGAAGCTATCCAGGCCCTCTACTGACTGTATATCCATGCTCTTTTACTCGCCGGCGCCATGCTCGGCGGAAGTAGCTTCATTCCTTGAAGCTAGTCCCATGACTGACCTGAATCTCAAGAATTTGCCTGACTCCAGGGGCTTGGTGAGACCGTCGGCCACCATTTGATCGATGAGTATGTATTTCAATCTAATTGCTTCCTCTTCTACCTTGTTCCGGACATAGTGATACGACGTATCAATGTGCTTGACCCGGGAATGATTGACGAAATTGCTATTCATTTTTATAGTCGCCTGATTGTCAGCTAAAATGATAGTTGAATTCGTATTCGAACCATCATATCTCATCTCTTTCAATGCTTGAACCAGAAAGATCAATTTCTTGGCTGCATTACATTCGCTGACGTATTCAGCTTCAGCAGATGACGTGCTAACGCATTGCTGATGTTTGAAGCTTCAGCTAATTGATTCATTCCATAGAAAAAACATATAGTCGAAGATGAACCTTCGAGAATTCAAGCAATTCGCATGAGCTGAATCGATATATTCAAAGAATTCAGCTTCCTCAACTTTCTTCACTTTGAAAGATTCATATCGAAGCCTCAGCTGAGCAGTTTCGACTAGATAACGAATGATTTGTTTGACAGCTAGATCATGATCGAAGATAGAATTCGTCGAATATCTGCTGCATTTGCTCACTGCATAGACTATGTCTGATCATGTTTGACAGACTATTCACATCAGTGTTTCGATGATTGATTGATAGCTCTCTATTTCTTCAGAAATAGCTTGATACTCGACTCACTTCTTGAACTTTCAATAGACGTTCTTTTTGAGCTGACATCTGTGATGCATCGATGTTTTAGTTGAGCTGCAGTCGCTCATGCTCAGAAGCTCGATGACTCGCTTGATATAGATGCTTTGATTGATTCAAAGAGTTCGTTCAGCTCTATCACGAGTTATGTGCATTTCTAGATATCACTCGATTGAGTCAAGATCTTTCATTTGAAAGCGCTCTGCAAATTGCAGCTTCAGTGCTTCGATATCGAATATGTTCGATTCTAGAATGAGTAAATCGTTCACATAGATAGCGATAATGATGTCATTATCATGAATGAACACTGAATGATCAATTTCTACTCTTTGATAGTCAATGAAGATGAGGTAAACTTTCAGAGTTGCATATCATTCTCGAGACGTCTGTTTTAGTTCATATAGAGTCTTGTTTAGACAACAGACTAAAAAGATCTCATTTGATTCTTTTTGCTCAAATCTTGAAGATTGCTGCACTCAGATCTCTTTCTTTAGATGTGCTTCTAGAAAAGCGATGACGACGTTCATTTGTTTGACTTCGTAGTCATATTTGACTGTCAATGCTAGAAGCATTTTGATGATCGTGACTCTGATCATCGAAGCAAAGATCTCGTCATAGTCAATTCTCTGCTTCTGACGAAATTTCTTACACATTCACCTAGCTTTGTATTTGATCATCTCTTCTTTGAGCTCTCGCTTAATGATAGTTATTCAGCGCGTCGACAGTATTCGTCGATTCGACGAAGATGTTTTCAGAATAAAGATGTCATTTTTGATGTGAGCGTCGAGCTCACTTCTGAATGCGAGCTTTCATTGTTTTCAATCGGAACTAGCTCTAGCATGTTTCACTGTTTGTGAAGTATTCGATTCGATTTGAACTCGATTTGCTCTACTGACAAAGCCTCGATTATGATCTCTGACTCAGAGATCGTTTAGTACTCTGTAGTCAACTGATTCAGCGATGACTCGTTTGAGACGTTCGCTTGAAGCATCAGAAGCATCAGAAGCATCAGAATCGCTTGAGCTATCTGACTCGCTTGATTCTAGTTCTAGTGATCTGCTTCTAGCTTTCTGTGAAGCGGCTGATGTTCTTGTTTGATGATCGTCCACAATTTTCGCGATCTTCGCATTTTCAGTGATTTTTATCGAAGAAGATGCATCGTCGATTTGATCATCAAAGCTTAGTATCGAAAAATCTTCATCATACTTCTCGGCTTCGATGACTATCTTGTCTCATCGAACGTGACTAGATATTAGTACATTCTTTCCGTTTCACAAGCGAAACTGATTGACTTTCTCGTAGCTCAAGAACTGACATTTTAAGCTCTTGTCATCGAGCTTTCGACGAGCTTTCTTCACATGGTGATAGACTATGCATTCAAACGTATGTAGATAGCTAAGATCAGACTTCTTGTCATGTCAGACCTCATAGAAAGTTATATTGTTCAACGCAGTGATAGAACTTCTGTTCTTCAGATAGATGACAGTCATTATTGCTTCATCTCATAGTTGTATCGACAATTTGACGCTAGTCAGTATAGCGCGAGTTCGTTCAAAAAGAGTGCGAAAACATCGCTCTGCAACTTCATTTTGACTCGAGTTATATGATGTCATCGACTCTCATTTGATCTTATGCTCTTCAAGCAATTCAATGATTTGATGATCAGCATACTCATCTTCATTATCTGAACGCAGTCGCTGAATCGAAGTGCTCTGAGTCTTCATGAATTTCAGGTATTTTCGAAGTACGTCTTTTAGGTCGAATTTTCGTTTCAGTAGATAGATGATCGTATATTGACTGTAGTCATCAATCATAGTAGCTACATATCTGAATTCTTCATCGATCTTAGATATCTTACCATCGTCGACGAGGTTCGAATGTACTAGCTCATCTACTTTGATGACTCTGATGTGAGGTTTTCGACTTGACGTTCTATTTTGCTTGTCTATGACACAGGTCTCACATATCGATTCTGAGGATTCTTCGTTTTTCAGACTATCAGTCGAATTCACATCGATGTCGATGCTCATGTTGACAAGACGTTTGACGTCTGTCATATTCAGATGAGCTAATCGTTTATGTCATTGACATCATGACGCCTTGGCTGACCCTGTTCTGCTTGCCAGAATAACTGATCGAAAATTTGAGAGATTGATTGATGTATTCACGAAATATGCTCTCGCATCGTTTCTCGAGTCGATGAGAACGACGACACTCTTTGAATTCATGAATCGAAATTTGCCGTTCTTTATACTACACGTATATTCTTTGACTTTCATCTGATCGACTGACATCAAATTATAGTGTAGTTCTGAACAGTGATAAACATTGATTAGTCGAATTTTGATTGATTGATCGTTCAGCAAAACGTCGATTATAATCAAATCTTTTTCGACGATGAGTACTGTCTCATTATTTGCAGTAACAATGCTGTTATCGATGATCTTTCGATATGACTATTCATCAAACAAGTCTATATCATAGCAGACATGATTTTCAGCTTCGCTGTCTATTCATCAGGCATCTGTGTGACTGTCAGCTCGACAGACGATCTTCATTGTTCTGATTATTTTGACTTCAAAGCTTGTTTCGAAGTCATCTTCTTTGATCAGATTCTTTCTATTCTGATAAGACTTTCATTCATTTGAACGAAGATTCGAATGTAGATGTCAGCAGTTCTGTTCGCTGTGATTCTCTTGCTCGCAATGAGCGCATTTCTTCAACTTCTTCCGGAAAAACTTCGGCTTCTTGTCATCAAACTGAGCTATCATACTTTTGAAGCTGAAGTTCTTCTCTTGATTTGATCGTTTGTCATGATCGACTAGAGCGATAGTCATATCATCAATTAATAGTTCGAATTTATTGATCTTGATGCTCTGTATCAGATCGAAGATGTACGATTCTAGACTTTCGTTGACATCTAGAAGAAAAAGATTGCTCAGCATTTGTTACGATTCTAGCTACGCATCTTCGTTGATAGCTATGTTGATGACTATGTTGATGACTATGTTGATGACTATTCTGAGAGCTATCGTCGATCGCTCGTCGCTAGAGCATAGACTTGTTTCGAAGTCAATTCTATTCAGGATTAGCTTATGTTCTTCTGAGTCATATAGATAGTCGATCCTTCCCTTCTAGATAATTTTCTTCCTTAGCATTTATATACTCGTTACATTACACTCATATGACTCGCTCTATGCTGGTCCCTAACATTATATAAATGCTTCTTCGTTACAGGCGAAGTGAAATAATCTGCATCGATCTCTTCGAATGCTTCTGCTAGTAGTTCTTCAACCCTCTATCGACTTTGGTCTAGCGGCTTGCGTTCGTGCAGCAGCACTCATCTTTCTTCTCTCGTGAGCTGATTCAGCGAGAATAAACAAAAGATTCGAACTTGTGCGCTGATCAGCGAGTATAAACAAACGATTGAAACCATTCGACTAGGTCAAAGATCAGCGAATTAATCGTTCATTTAGATTCGCAAGAAATTCTTCGAATTTGTTGAATAATCAAACGAGATCAGTCATAGAACTGCGTGAAGTCTCTATCTCGAGAAGCAAACTCTCAGTGAGCCTGCTTCAATGACATAATCAATGCGATGATCTACTCGCTCTCATCGTTCTACTCATCAGTGAATCTGATCATACGTTCACGTGCAACTAGTGAGCCTGCTACAATGACGAGTTCAAAGTCGATCTCTTCAATGAGCAAGTCGATCAGTGAGTCTGCTTCAATGACACTGTCAATGCGATGATCTATCTTCTCATCGTTCTACTCATCAGTGAATCTGATCATACATTCACGTGCAACTAGTGAGCCTGCTACAATGACATCTTTCGTCAATGCGATGACCTATCTACTCACATCGCTCTATCTATCAGTGAATCGATCTGTCGACTCGTTCGCGTGCAACTAGTGAGTCTGCTTCAATGACACTTCTATCTCGCATAGTGAGCCTGCTACAATAGGCATTTCGATTCTACACAAGGCTAAGAAAATACATTCATGCGAACATGAATCGTTGAAGAGGGAGAGTAATGTTACGATTCTAGCTACGCATCTTCGTTGATAGCTATGTTGATGACTATGTTGATGACTATGTTGATGACTATTCTGAGAGCTATCGTCGATCGCTCGCCGCTAGAGCATAGGCTTGTTTCGAAGTCAACCCTATTCAGGATTAGCTTATGTTCTTCTGAGTCATATAGATAGCCGATTCTTTTCTTCTAGATACTTTTCTTTCTTAGCATTTATATACTCGTTACATTACACTCATATGACTCGCTCTATGCTGATCTCTAACACTGATCATCATTTCTTGAAAGTGCAAACAATGATCATGAGTTCTTTATTGTAGATTTCGTAGTTATACTCGACTGAATTATGTTTCTTTGAAAAGTAAGTGACTGAATGAAGAATTTTATTCTCATCATACTGAAAGAAAATGTCTTTGAACACATAGTTCAAAGCATTGATTTCTATCACAATCTTGTGATCTGAATTATAATGACAAAGAATAATTTTGAAAGTGAAGATTTTCTTAAAAATGTTGAATGCAATCTGACATTTCTGAAATCAGACAAAGAATACATTTTTTCTGATGAGATGAATGAGCAAAGTAGCTATTCTACTATAGTCATAGATGAATCTTTTATAGAAGTTCGCGAAATTTAGAAAACTTTGAATGTCTTTAACGTTGATCAAGATGAGTCAGTTGACCATGATGTTTATCTTAAAAGAATTCATCTTGATCTCTTCAATGATGATTATCAATTCTAGATACAAGACTTGAGTGATGTGAAACTTGCATTTGATTATATTCATCTGAAGATCTGCTTCTTGCAGCTTTCACAGAATGAGCTTGACATGAATTTCATGCTCAAGTTCATTATCAAAATAAATCAAGATGTCATTCAGATAAGCTGTACAGAACTTATTTAAATGTTTATGAAGAATATTGTTGATGTACTTCTGAAACAAGACAGACTCATTATATAAATCAAAGAGCATGATTAAATACTTGAATAATTCAAATCGAGTATGAAAGATGATGAAAGCTTCATCTTCTTCTTTGATTCGAAGTCGATTGAATGCAGAGATGATATTCAGCTTGATAAAAAATTTAGCTCAACTTAAATGATTCAGCGTTTCTGAGATCAGAAGCAGAGAATATTGATTCTTGATTATGATAATGTTCAGATCTCAATAGTTCACGCAGAAGCAAAGTTCTTCTTCAAGTTTCTTGATGAAGAGAACAGAAATGATTGTCTGAGAATGACTGACTTGAATGAAATCTTTGCTCAGATTTTCATTCAGATAACGACGAAGTTCTAGAATTTCGTCACGACTCATGTTATATAAAGCAAAGACTGAGAATTGAGCATCTTCTTTAAGATGTATGACATGATCATGAATTCAATGCAAAGACAAGATATCAATGTTCTTCTTGAAGAAAACATTTAAAAACTTAAAATATTTGAATGATAAAATTATGACTGAATCGACGTTCTTACTTTATCAATAAACTTCAAGATCTTCTTGTGTCATGAATGCAGTTAAATGAAATTTCTTTTTCATTTGATGAAGATTCAGATAATGATTCTTATCATACATACTGTCTTGAAAGTGAGATGAAAACTGAGCAAGAGTTAAACTGTTCTTTGAACAAACAGTCAAAGTTGCATGATGCAGTTTTGACTCATCAGAATTTAAACTAGAAGATGAGATTGATTCAAGATTCAAGAAGACATTGATTTTCTTTAAAATGATGTTAAACACTTCAATGTCTTTGACACAAGCAGCATGATCAAAGCTTTAAGCTTTCAACTCAACTATGTCAAGTTGTATAAAAGATCAATTAAATTGATCTGCTTGAAGAACAACAGAAGTTCTAGATGAAAAAGAATTTCAACATTTAATTTTTGATGAATATTCTTTTTAAATGACTTGAAGAATATAACTAGAAGTTTCTTATTTCAGATGAAAAACAAGACTGAACGAGATTTGTTTCTTGTGAATGAACTGAGTATTAATTGACTTTTCATGAGCGAACGAAAAGTTATATTGCTTCTTGTGAGCAGATAAAAACTGAGTTGCTTCTTACAAGTGAATTGAAAATTGAATTGCTTCTTGTGAGCGAACTGAAAACTGAGTTGCTTCTTTCAAGTGAATGAAAGACTAGATTGCTTCTTGCAAGTGAACTGAAAACTGAGTTGCTTTTTTCAAGCAAATGAGAAATTAAATTGCTTCTTGCAAGCGAACTGAAAACTGAATTACTTCTTTCAAGTAAATGAAAGATTAAATTGCTTCTTGCAAGCAAATTGAATGCTGAATTACTTCTTGTGAACAATCTGTAGACTGAATTGCTTCTTGTGAATGATTCGTGAACTGAGTTGCTTCTTGTAAGTGAATTGAGAATGAGGCTGAAGAAAAGCTACTTTGCTAACTTTGAGCAAGAAATTTTCTTTTTGTTGATTAAAATCATAAATCTTGATGAAGATTTGACAACAATGATTAAAACAGAAGAAGAAAAACAAGATGAGAATATTGTGTTCAAAATTGATATCAATGACGTGATGATGAAGTCATGACAGACTCATGATGATGAAATACTGACTTAATTCAATGACATAGAAGAATAATCTTTCAATGTGTTTATTGAGAATCACTGTGATTTCAATGACATGAATAATATCATTAATTAAAGTGACTTGATCATCAAATTCTTGAAGTCTGCGAGAATGAGTTAATTGATGCAAGAAAAGATGATGTTGTTGTGCAAAGAATTTATTCATAAAGACATAAACAAAGACTTCATTATCAATCAGAGCGAGAACGAGAACTTTAGATTGAGCTTGATGTAGAATACAGAATACTATCATGTGACTATTTTTGAATGTCAAATTGAATTCAAAGAGTTTCAAAACAGATTTAACAGAAAACTTTCTATATGATTGAAGTGAAAGTGAAAAGATTGAAACTAGTAAACAAGATGATATGTATACAGATTTCTGAACATGATTTAGCTCAAAGATTAAACTTTTCTTGTGAACAGTGAGACTTCTTCATTTATATTGATGACATCACTGTCATAGACATTCATGATACACAGAGTGAAGAACTTTTTATTTGAGCATTCTTTAACAGTTTTGCTTGAATGTTGCAACTTGCAATAGTAGCACAGCTTTCACTTGTTGCAGATTGTCTTGATTTCAGAAATGATCAGAATCTTATCTTGAACAATGATAATGATGAAGTTTAAATTCATTGACTCATCAAGAAATGAAAGAGAAAGAGATGAAGATACTGTTGAAATGACAGTCACAGAAATGATGATCTTTGAACTCAAAGAATTACTAGTTAATGCAGAGACATTCTTGACTTTGATGAATAAAATGATGATGAAAATGAAGTGAGATTGATGATGCTTAAACTGCTGAAGCTCTTCATTGATGTTAGAAAATGCTTAAATTCATTGATAAAAGATGAATGATTGAGTTTCATTGAGATTTTGTCAGAAAAAAATGATGACTTGAATGAAATAATTGACATTGCGCTTCAGACAGTTAATCAATAAGAAATCTTTCATCAAAAAACATTCTTTCTTTTGATAAAAGAGATTGTAGTAGTCAACAAAGCTATTCATGTCTTGCTTCAGAATTTTACGAACATATAAATGAGCATCTTTCGTCTTGAAAGAATTGTTGCAGCAATGATGCAATTTGTGTTGTCAATCTGCGAAGATGAAAATGATACAGAGATCATTGACTCAATATTGATTCATTAGATTGTGAATCTTCTTATTTATGATAAATTGTGACTCAACATAGATGATCTTGACTCGATGAGAGAAATAATGATCATCATTCATCTTCATGCGCTGTATCAGACTCTGCTTTCATGCATTCAATCAATCTTTGTTCTTCTCATATTTAAATATGTCAAGAAGCTTCTTGAATTTAGAAGCAATGATGACAGCGACAGAGTTCGCAGAAAGATGAATGATGAGAAAAGATTGATTGTTCAAGATTTATGCAATTATCTGAGTTATCATTATAAGAAACTGAGAATTCAATTCTATATAAATTGAAGAACTGAAAATAATGAATGAAGATGAAGTGATAACATCATGTTGTCAAACTTGATTTTGAAGCTCTTGCATTGCATGAAAGATCTCGACTGAATTTTCAATCATACTTTGAGTGAACTGTTCAACAGCACACTCATTGTCGATCAAGAAATTGTGAAATGACTTCATTTGAGTGAAAGAATAACTAGATGAGATTTCAACATATGAAAACGTTGCAGAAAATGTAGATCTTTCATAATGTCAGAAACTGAGCTAAACTAAAGATACTATCAATATAAAAGACTGATATTATTATTACTTTGATAAAATTTAGATACAAAACAATACATCAGATAATGTATAAGATGAAAGACAAAGAGTGAAAGAAAAGAATGAAAACTCAACTTCTATATACATGAATTAAGCAGAATCAAGGCTAGACAGTAGTTTTATTGACTTAAGATTGTAGAAGTTTATGCACACAACTGAGATGATTGAAACAGAATTGCTGAAACTAAATTAAAATGATGATGATTAAATTGATGACTTGATTCATTGAACTGCAAAACAGATTCAATGAATTGAAATTATTTAAAACATTGATGATCTATGTTTTAAATTGAGTTGATGATCTGACATCATGACAAATATTTTCAATCTCAATTACTAAATCAAATCTCAATATTTTTCAATTATTTTAAAAGCGTTGAATTCTGTTAAGTTAAAGTTACAATTATGATTTTCAAAGTATATCAAGTAATCAATGTGCATATGTTGATTTCATATGAAATAAAGTTACTATTAAATGAATGATCATTCAGCGCATTGAATCTCTTCAATCTCAATTACTAAATCAAACCTCAATATTTTTCAATTATTTTGAAAGCATTAAATTCAGTTAAGTCAGAATTACAATCATGTCTTTCAAAGTATGTAATATATCAGCGTGCATATGTTGATTCAGATAGATGAACAGTCGATCACTCAGCGCATTGAATCTTTTCAATCTCAATTAGCAGATCAAATCTTGATGTTTTTCAATTATTTTTGAAGCATTGAATTCAGCTAAATCAGAGCTACAATCAACTCTTTCAAAGTATGTAAAGTAATCAATGTACATATGTTGATCTGAGCGAGAAAAGAATTATTACACAGTCAGATTTTTGATATTTCAGTAAAATGAAGAATTCAAGAAAACAAATATAATGTTTAATTTTGATTCATTTTGATTTGATTTGATTTGATTTGATTTGATTTCATACATTCTTGTGACATCGATTTAGACTCGATTCATGAGAGAAACTATGCTATGTGTATCGAACGAACAAAATTCTCTGAGAAAGAAAATCGCTCGTCGACTACACAACGACTTCACGTCGTCGAAACAATAAAATTGACACTGTGTTATCAATAATGAATCTATAGCTTCTATTCAGCGCGTGACGCTTGAGTAAACTCTTACGAGTGTCTGTGCTGTTTGTTGTAACGCATCGTCTTTACTCTGCTCTTCATTGACGATATTTTATACAACGATGTTTTGATTCGATTCTCGACTTGAAGACGAAAGACGTTTCTTTGCATTCGTGATGCTCGTGATTGTAACGCAGAAACTGTGTTCTCTTGCTCAATGATTGTCATTCATTGAGCAGAGAAACGTGTGATGAAAGAGAGACGCGCACGATGAGAAGATAAAGTGTGATTATATTGAATAATTCTTTTCTTCTCTTGATTTGACTTGTGTCATGTAGACGTTGAATAGACTGTTAGTATAGACGTGCGATCGCAATCGTTCGATGCTTAGCTGATCGATAGTAGAGATGCATTCTGATCGTTCTCATGCACTCTTGATTTTTCATGTAGATAGATGTATGACTTGACGTCAAGTGAAGAAGATGAGTTCAAGTTCTCTCAGTATATCAGCGTGATCAACAAGTCACTACTTCTTCGAACACATGTAGTCACAAACTCAAGACTCATCATCTGATTCATCTATTTTATTTGATATCTTTTTATCAATTACTCAACGACACTGTCGATGTGATGAAAATGTTTCAATATCGATGCAGTCGATGAATCGCAAATTTTTTCGATCACTTGTAGTCACGACTCTCAGACTCTTCATCTGAGTCAACTATTCTACTAGTAGTATCTTTTCATCTCTTACTAACATCGACATGTCATTAATCTTCTTTGTAGATTGATTGTGACTGTTAGAAAGAAATGTTGTCGCGTGAGTGAAAACTCTGCATGATGACTTTTCTGATCACGCAACGTTCTAACATCGTTCGAACTGCGTTGAATTGAAATCTCTTGACTCTTCTGACTTCTATTCGAAACAGAATAGAATCAAAAGATTCGTAGTTGACATCATGTACAGATGAATCTCGTTGTCAGTCTAATTTTGATTCATTTTAAAAGATTATTTAGCTCAATGATAAAGTTTGTAATTTCATATAAAAATAAAAGATTGCTGATTCAAATTTTGCAATGATCATTGAAGAGACATTGATACTTTTCAAAGTATCAATGTTTTTTTTTTTTACTTTTATCAATTATTTTTGAAGCATTGAATTGAGTTAATTCAGAGTTACAATTATGTCTTTCAAAGTATATCAAGTAATCAATGTGCATATATTGATTCAAGCAAAGAAAGATGATGATAAACGAAAGATCAATCACTCAGCGCAGTGAATTTCTTCAATCTTAATTATCAAGTCAAATCTTGATATAATTCAATTATTTTTGAAGCATTGAATTCAGCTAATTCAGAGCTACAATTATATTTTTCAAAGTATGTCAAGTAGGTAATGTGCATATGTTGATTCAAGCGAGAAAAGATGATGACAGACGAAGAATCAATCAATCAACGCAGTGAATCTTCTCAATCTCATTTACTAGATCAAATCTCAATATTATTCAATTATTTTGAAAGCATTGAATTCAGCTGATTCAGAGTTACAATTATGTCTTTCAAAGTATATTAATGTCAGAGACTGAGCTAAACTAAAGATACTATTAATATAAAAGACTGATATTATTATTACTTTGATAGAATCTAGATACAAGACAATACATCAGATAATGTACAAGATGAAAGACAAAGAGTGAAAGAAAAGAATGAAAGCTCAACTTTTATATACATGAATTGAGCAGAATCAAGACTAGACAGTAGTTTTATTGACTTAAGATTGCAGAAGTCTGCACACACGACTGAAACAGAATTGCTGAAACTAAATTAAGATGATGATAACTAAATTGATGACTTGATTCATTGAACTGCAAAACAGATTCAATGAATCGAGATTATCTAAGACATCGACAATTTATGTTTTAAATTGAGTTGATGATCTGACATCATGACAATTAAGTAATCAATGCGCATATGTTGATTCAAGCGAGAAAAGTGTTACTACTAGATAAGTGATCATCTTGCGCATTGAGCGATCAATCAGTGCATTGAATCTCTTCAATCTCATTTACTAGATTAAATCTTGACATTATTCAATTATTTTTGAAGCATTGAACTTGATTAATTCAAAGCTACAATTATGTCTTTCAAAGTATGTGCAATAGTCAGCGTGCATAAATCAATTCAAGTGAGGAAAATTGATGATTTTGATGTTCAAACTGATTTGTGCTAGCAAAAGTCTTTAAAATCTCAATGTTCAACATTTTTCTAAAAATGCAGATTGATGTTGTTGAGTTCAATATTGCAATCGAAAATACAATTGACTAGAACGAATAAGATGTGAAATTTTGAAGAAAATCGATTTAGAAAGTTAAATGATACTCAATCTCTGAAAACAATGATATTGAGTTCTCTGCTTTCAGATTCTCGCTTAATTCTCTCACTCAATTTAATGATATTCAGCTCTGAGTATCATTACTTATATGAGATAGACTTTCTCTTCAAAATACTAAAAGTTTGCATCATACTCTGCTCTTCATAGAACTTCTTCGCTTGATTTTTCAGTTTGTTCTACTCGTAATTTTTAGTCGAGTTAAGAAAATTATTTTTATGTTAAAATGTTCAGACTTTATTTTATTATTATTTCAGAGTTACAATTATGTCTTTCAAAGTATGTTGAGTAGTCAATGCGCATATGTTGATTCGGGCGAGGGAAGAGTTACTACTAGGTGAGCGATCACTCAGCGCAGTGAACCTTCCCAACCTCATTTACTAGGTCAAACCTTGATATTTTTCGATTATTTCTAAAGCATTGAATTCAGCTCAATCAGAGCTACAATTATGCCTTTCAAAGTATGTGGGGTAGTCAGCGCATCGAGGTTGATCCGGGCGAAGAATTCGATAGCAGGTAGGAAATTCTGTTACGAGCGTACCAAGGCTGTACAAGGCTGAAGCCCTAATCAATTCGCAGTGAACGCTAGCGAGTTCCCTGCGTAATGATTAGGGCTAACCAGCGAGCTAGCCAGGTTTGGCCCAGATATGG